>Ga0156057_101_pt1 | contig 155902 bp, 186 predicted proteins | sample RifCSPlowO2_02_FD_107710 | JGI IMG/M metagenome (GOLD analysis project Ga0156057, IMG submission 107710) | Candidatus Giovannonibacteria bacterium RIFCSPLOWO2_02_FULL_45_28 | reverse complement strand
CAAACAAACAATTACAAACTATTAATTCGGGCGAGGAGTGCAAAAGTGGGTGGCCTCATACAGTCTTTTGCTTTTTGGGGCGTGTTATAATATACTGATACGCCCATGGCCGCGTTTAAAAAAGAAAATTTAATAGAGGGGTGGAAGATCGTCTTAAAATACTTAAGGCCTCACAAAAGGGCTGTTTTTGTCTTGAGTGTTTTAAGCGTCGTCTCCGCGATGGCCGACGCGAGCGTACCATATCTGGCGGGAAAAATAATTGACTCAATTAAAACACAAACAGTATTTTATTTTATCGCCGTGTGGATTCTTGTAAGAATATCCGGCGACTTAGTAAACTGGCGATCTTCTTTAATGCGGAATAAGTTGGATGGGGAGTTGGAATGCGCATATATGGAAAACGGCTACGGCAAACTTCTGGAACTCCCAATGTCTTTTCATAAAACCCGTAAAATCGGCGAAGTCTCCAATAGAATCGCGAGAGCTTCCAACTGGCTGGCGAACCTCGTAAGTGATGTTGTTATTAATCTTGCGCCGCGGTTTTTGAGCGTTGTTTTTGCCCTTGCCTTTGCTGTATATATACAGCCGCTTCTCGCGCTAGCTTTAATGGGTGGAGTTTTGATTTACTGCTTTATTTTGATTAAAACGGCTCCGCGCGTCGCCGAGATATCGTTCAAAATGCACCGCGCCTACAACATCGCTTACGGAGACGCGTACGACTCGGTTTTAAATGTACAATCAGTAAAACAAGCAACGGCCGAAGAATACGAGCGCAAAAAATTGTACAAAAACTTTTTCCTGCGAGCATTCAAACTATACTTCAGCATGCAAAAGCTCTGGAGCGTTCTGGATATCTCGCAAAGACTGCTAATTATTTTGGTGCAGGCTGTAATTTTTATCTCTTCAGTATTTTTCATACAAAAAGGGGTTATGTCTATCGGGCAGCTGGTGATGTTCAACGGATACGCCGCAATGTTTTTTGGCCCGTTTGTTGTCTTGGGAAACAACTGGAGAACGATTCAAAACGGCATTGTCGCGCTGGAAAGAGCCGAAAAAATTCTGATCCTTCCCGCCGAAGAATATTCGCCGAAAAACGCAGTTATTTTGGAAAATTTAAGCGGTGAAGTGGAATTCCGAAGCGTTGATTTTTATTATCAAAAAAAACAGGGCGGGGTGTTAAAAAATATATCTTTTCGCGCGGAGGCCGGAGAAAAAATCGCGCTGGTGGGAGAATCGGGGGTTGGAAAAAGCACCCTGGTAGATTTAATTTCTTATTACTACAAACCCTCGGCCGGAAAAATTTTGATTGACGGGCATAGCGTAAAAAATCTTGATTTAAAATTTTTACGGTCGCAAATCGCAGTAGTGCCGCAGGAAATCATGCTTTTCAACGATACGGTAAAAAATAATATTAAATACGGGAGTTTCGGCGCAAGCGATGAAGCTGTAGTAAAAGCCGCCAAACTCGCCCACGCCGACGAATTTATAAATAATTTTCCCAAAAAATACGAGCAAGTTGTCGGCGAGCGCGGAATCAAGCTTTCTGTGGGCCAGAAACAGCGCATTGCGCTCGCGCGGGCATTTTTAAGAGATCCGAAAATTTTAATTTTAGACGAACCAACCTCCGCTCTGGACGCAAGGTCGGAAAAATTTATTCAAGAGTCTTTGCGCGAGCTTATGAAAGACCGCACCACGTTCATTATTGCCCACAGGCTCTCCACCGTCCGCGAAGCGGACAAGATTGTCGTTTTAAACGAAGGCGCAATCGCCGAAACCGGCACCCATAACGAGCTTTTAAATAAAAAGGGCGGCATCTACCGCCGCCTCTACGAACTGCAGGTCGGGTTCAGCTAAAGGACATCTAGCGTCTTAAACTAAATTCAGCGGTTTAATCACCACGCGGCGTTCTAGGCCTTCTCCTGTGGACTGGGTGGAAATATCGGGATATTCCTGCAAAACGGAATGCACAATGCGCCTGTCGTAGGCATTCATCGGCCTCATTTCCACTTCTTTTTTAAAATAACGCACGCGCTGTGCGTGCATACGCGCAAGGTCTTTGATTTCCTCCATCCTTTTTTTATTGTAATCATTTATGTCAATTAAAAATCTAAACGGGTTTCCGCCGGCCTGCAGAGGAAATCTCTGTTCGTGCATCCTTTTGATTAAAAAACTTAATGCGGCTAGATGCTTGCCCGCATCTCCGATGAGCAAAGGCGCTTCCGGTGTTTTTATGATAAACCAGCTGTCTTCGCCGCCCTCCTGAAATTCCAAAGAAAAATTAACACCCACCAGTTCCAAAACAGTTTTAATGACCGACTCAATAAATTTAATCTGTTCACTTTTATCCTCCATATGAAGCTGACCGCTTCTCCGCCTTCCGGCGGACGATCGCTTCATGCACTATAGCAAAAACATTCATGGCTGTCCAGTAAAGAGAGACCGCCGCCGGAAGCTTGAACGCTATAAAAAAAATCATGATCGGAAAAAAATAAACCATCTGCGTCTGCATCATACGCTGCATGTCTTTCTTGTCCGAGCTGTTAGAGACCACAACCGCCAATTTTGCCTGTAAGAATTGGGAGGCCGCTGCCAAAACGGCCAGCAATACACTGGCTTCTGTTAAAGGAATGAATCCTAAAAACATGGTGTTGATTGACTCCGGGATATTTAAAAAGGAATAAACTTCGCCGGCTTGAAAAGGAATACCGCGCCAAAAAACCTGATACATTGCAAAAAGTAGCGGCAGTTGAATTAAAAGCATAAAAAAACCAGAGAGCGGGTTGATGCCGTGCGCGCGATAAAGTTCCATAAGAGCCTTGGTTTGCTCTTCCTTGTTTTTTTTCTCGGCATAAATTTTTTTCACTTCCGGCTCTATCCGCTTCATGGCGCTCTGCGTTTTTAACATTTGATGTGTAAACGGAAACGTCAACGTCCTTATAAATACAGTTAATAAAATCACCGCCAAACCCAAGTCGTGTCCAGGAAGAACGGAGGTTAAAAAAACCAAAGCGCCCAAAAGCGGTCTGTAAAAAACTTCGTTATAGAATACTTTTAGATATGACATGTTTTATATCGTCCTTTAGTTCGCTTAGTAATGGTGCTCTGCGCCCAGTGATTTTTAAAAAAAAGACAACATCCCAGCCCGGCGGAATGGCCGCCCGCAACACGCGCACCGCCTCCGCCATGCGTCTCCTGGCCAAATTGCGTAATACCGCCCCTCCGCGGCGCTTAACTCCAGAAACAACAAAAGCGAACCTGCTTGCGTCTTTTTTGTTGCGCCCGGCGCGCATAGCGACAATACCGCCGCGATAATAGCGCGATTTGGACTGGAAAAAATCATTTAAATCTTTGCGGCCCAATCGCAATTTTTTTTTAAGCATAAACAGCTAAAGCGCAATACTGTGTCTGCCTTTCTGCCTTCTCCTGTTAAGGACGTTTCGGCCAGTTTTAGAGCGCATTCTTCGCAAAAACCCATGCGTGCGCGCCCTTTTCTTTTTTTTAGGTTGATAAGTCACTGACATTGCTTTCTATTTTACAACAAATTAAATTTTGCGCAATATTCACAACCTTTCCACAATCTATTAACATCTTTTACAATGCAATGTTTAACAGTGGGTTTATAGTGAAATCATGACAAACGACGACTTGTGGCGCCAAGCCTTGGGAGAAATAGAGCTTGCTGTTTCGCGGGCAAATTTCGTGACGTGGTTTAAAGATACAAAAATTATGGACCAAGCAGACGGCATAGTTACTGTTGGGGTGCCCAACGGCTTTTCCAAAGAATGGCTGGAAAACAAATTTCATAAATTTATATTAAAGTCTTTAAGGGTCCGTATTCCGGAAATCCGCGCCATTAATTACACAATAGTAGCCCCATCTGCATCGGCGGCCAAACAATTAAAATCAAAACCAAAAAAGGAAAATGTTTTAACTAGTGGCGAGCAATTAGACTTCAAGGAGTTTTACATAGATCCAAAAACCAACCTTAACCCAAAGTATACCTTAGAAACTTTTATTGTGGGGTCTTTTAATGAACTTGCGCACGCCGCGGCGCTTGCGGTAATTAAAAACCCGGGTAGGGTGTATAATCCATTATTCATATATGGCGGCGTCGGTTTGGGTAAAACACATTTATTGCAGGCGATAGGCAACGCGATTCTTAAAGAAAACCAAAATAAAAAAGTTTATTATATCACATCAGAAAAGTTCGCTAACGAGCTTTTAAATTCGCTACAAAATCAAACTATCCAAAATTTTAAAGAAAAATTCAGAGATTACGACTTGCTTATAGTCGATGACGTGCAATTCTTTGTCAACAAAACAAAAACCCAGGAAGAGTTTTTCCATATGTTTAACACTCTTTTTGAATCAGGCAAACAGCTTGTTTTTTCATCCGACAGATCGCCGAAATCAATCCCAAGCCTTGGAGAAATAAATGACAGGCTTATATCGCGCATGGAGGCGGGCGTTTTGGTTGATATTTCGGAGCCGGAATACGAATCGAGGCTTGCAATTTTAAAATCCAAATCCGCCGAAAAAAAAGTGGAATTGCCGGAATCCACTTTGGAGTTGATAGCTTTATTGATACAAAAAAGCATACGCGAGCTTGAGGGGGCGCTAAACACAATACACATACAATCAAAATATCAAAATAAGGTTTTGAACCAGGAGGAAGTAAAATCAATTCTTAGTAAAAACATAAAACCGCGCAATGCCGTAACTCCAAGCCAAATTATAAAGACAGTCGCGGATTTTTACGATATTCCGGAAAAATCCATCTATGAGCACACCAGAAAAACAGAAGTAGTCCGTCCGCGGCAAATTGCTATGTTTCTAATACGCGATGATTTGGGTGGATCTTATCCTTTTATAGGGCAGAAATTCGGCGGGATGGACCACACCACCGCTATCCACGCGTACGAAAAAATTTCGGAAGAAGTAAAAAGAAATTCTAAACTGGAAGATGAATTAAAATTAATAAGAGATATATACCAAAACACAACAGCTACAAAATAAATTGTTGACATAAAAAACTATTTTTTAATTCCATAAAATATCCACAACTTAAAATATACAAAATAAACCTAATCCACAAATCCACACAACTAATAATAATATGAAATTACAATGTATAATTAATAATTTAAGAAACGGAATTGTTATTGCAGAAAGAAGCGCTGCAAAAAACCAAACACTGCCTATTTTAAATTCCGTATTTATAGACGCTGAAAAGGATGTAATAAAGCTAAAATCAACCAATTTAGAAACAGCTCTTGAAATAATAATCCCAGGAAAAATAATTGAATCAGGAAGCATTGTCGTGCCTGCTAAAATTTTGAGTTCTTTTCTTTCAAATATTAACGACGATCAAATTATGCTTCAAACGAACAGAAATAATTTATTTATAAAAGCAAATAACATAGAAACAACGATACAGGGATATCCAAAAGAAGATTTTCCTATTTTCCCGCAAATGAATTCACAGGAAAATTTTACTATGCAGGCGCGCGAACTAAAGGACGGGTTGTCAGCAACCATAATAGCAGCAAGCATATCTGATATTAAACCAGAACTAAGCAGTGTTTTGTTTAAAATATTTAAAAACACAATTAAAATAGCGGCAACAGATTCATTTAGGTTGGCAGAGAAAACTATTATTTCTAAAAAAATAAACAAAGAAAAACTGATTTCCTTTTTAATACCGCAGAAAGGAGTGCAAGAAATGTTAAAATTATTAGATCAAGACGAAATTTTGGAAATAGGCATTAATAAAAACCAGTTTTTTTTGAGCGGAAACAGGTTCAAATTTATCTCAAGATTAACCGACGGAAAGTTTCCTGATTACGAGCAAATTATGCCTAAAAATTTTAAAACAGTTGCGGTATCAAAAAAATCAGACATTGTATCACATATTAAATTGGCAAGTGTTTTTGTTGGCAAGCTTAGCGATATAACTTTTAATTTTGATCCTGCTAAAAAGGCGGTGCTGATAAACGCATTTAACTCCGATGTAGGCCAGCATAGCGCCCAAATTAATTCAATGATTCAGGGAGAGAGTGTTGAGGTAAAGTTTAATTGGAGATATCTTTTAGACGGGATTTCGCAAATAGATAATGAGTATATTGAATTCAATTTAAATACGCCGGAATCGCCGCTTCTCATAAAAGGAAAAGGCGACGCCTCGTATCTTTATCTGGTTATGCCGATGAGGGGGGCATAGCTTTCAGAAGTATTGCCGACCTTGTCGTACGCTTTGATTTTTACTGAAAGAGAATCTTCTATATTTAGGCGATCTAAGGATAATACGAATTCAAAAGGCGTTTTTTTAATTGAGCCGAGGTATTCGTCGTTGGCGAAATAGTCTGTTTGTTGTATGCCGAATTTGCTTTCTATAATCGGCCGAATTATAAGAGTATCGTTTTTTTGATAAATTGGTTTTTGGGGGAGAAATTGAATTTGAGTAATTTTTGGAAGATTTTCGGGGGTGTGCACATTGTCGTAATCTTTCGGGATAACACTTTCGTCCTGATCGGATAATCCATTAGCCAAAGCCCACGCTCTCACTTTTTCTTCCCAATTTTTAAATTGCGGGCTTGTTTGGTCTATCCAATAAAGAATAGAGTGGACTTCGCGGATAACCCTTTTTTCACGCACATCTTCGGGAGTATTTTCTGTAGCTAATTTTCCGGAAATTTTATCTACAATAAATTCTTTTCCACCTCTCCATTCCCCGCGCAAATACGGTTTTGCTTCGCCAGCCTGAGCAAGCGGCTCCGGAGCGGCAAACTCTGATCCGCCGACCGGCGGAGGTATTTTTGTGATGGCGTAGTCCATAATCTCATGCCACAACGGAGCGACTATAAAACCAGCAATCTTTTTTTCCATGGGCGTATTGTCATTGTTGCCTGCCCAGGATCCTATGGCAACATCCGGAGTATAGCCCACAACCCACGCGTCTCTATAATCATTTGTTGTGCCGGTTTTTGCCGCTACTTTCTTATCAGTAAAATAAAGCGCTTCGCCAAAAGATGGTCCACGGGCCTTATTGTCCGAAAGAATATCGCTGATAGTGCGTGCAATGTTTTTATTTATAACTTCCTGTGGGTTGTTTTCCGCTTCGTAAATCGTTTTTCCATCTGCGTCTTCTATTTTTAAAACGTAACGATGCGGGTTTCTCACGCCGTCGTTAGCGAAGACCCCGTAAGCAGAAACAAGCTCCAGTAAGGAAATTTCCCCCCCGCCCAATACCAAAGATAATCCGTATCTTTGCGGGTCGTTGAGGGAAGTAATTCCGAAGTCTCTCGCCGTAGCCAAGGAATCTTCTATGCCGGCGAGATAAAGCGTTTTAACGGACGGAACGTTTAATGATTGCGCCAGAGCTTCCCGTAGGCTTATCGGCCCCCTGAATTTTTCATCAAAGTTTTGAGGGTGATAGCATGGATCCTTTTCGCCGTCCGCCAGCTGGCGGAGCGGTTTGCCGTCCGGAGTGCACAGGGGGTTAAATTCTGTTGGCAAATCAAAAAGCGTGGTTTCTGGGGTATATCCTTTTTTAAAAGCGGTTGCGTACACAAACGGTTTGAAAGCGGAACCCGGTTGGCGGTGGGCGACGGCCACATTAAAGTTACCGTCGTTAGAAGTATCAAAATAGTCGCGCGAACCAACCATTGCCAAAATATCGCCTGTTTTTGGGGAGATGGCCACTACGCTCTCGTTTTTCGCGTTAAAGTTTTTCTCGTTTGTTTCGGCGTATTTATTTATCGTTTCTTCGGTTTGCCGCTGAAAGTCAACATCTAATGTTGTAGTAACTCTGAACCCCCCGCGCTCAACAACATCGTCGCCGAATTTTTTATTAAGCTCGTCTATTACTTCAATAACAAAATGGGGCGCGACAATCCCTTGTGTGCGATACGGAGAAAACTTGATTTTTTGGCTTTTTGCATTTTTATATTCTTCTTCCGACAAGAATCCTAATTTCAGCATTTTATTCAGAGTAAAGTTTGCGCGATCATCCAATTCTTTTCTGTGTTTGCCGTAGGGAGAGTAATAACTTGGGGCGTTTGGAAGAGATGCCAGGTAAGCCGCTTCTAAAATGTTCAAATCTTTCGCGTGTTTCCCAAAAAAAGTTTCAGCCGCCGCTTCTACGCCGTATGCACCGCTGCCGTATGGTATTTGATTTAGGTACGCGTTTAAAATTTCGTCTTTAGAATATCTGCGTTCAAGCTTAAGAGCGGTGATTATTTCTTTTACTTTTCTTAGTATTGTTTTTTCCGGTGTGAGCAGGGTGTTTTTTACAACCTGCTGGGTAATAGTGGAACCGCCCTGTTCAAAGCTTCTCTTTAAGAGGTTTGTAATAATCGCTCTTAAAAAAGACATCGGCCGAAAACCATAATGGCTGTAAAAATTATCATCCTCAAGCGCGATTGTCGCATTTTTTACATACCTTGGTATTTCCGCGAACGGCACCACTGTTCGTTTTTCGTTCCCGTGCACATCGTAAAGAAGAATTTGTCCGGTGCGGTCGTAAATTTTCGTTGATTGCGCAACCTTGCGTTCATTAAAATTATTCAGGTCGGGGGCGTTTACGGAAGCAACAAAAAAAACCAAGGCCGCCGCAAAAAGCGTCCCGGCAAGAGCAATTTTTACCAAAAGCCGCCTCATCCCGCTTATTATAGAGGATTTTTTAAATTTATGATAGTGTTTAATCATGAAAGTTGACGAAGAACAAATCAAAAGAACTTTAGGGCGGAATGTGGAACGAATTGTTACTGAAGCGGAGTTTTGGAAAAAGCTTCGCTCTGGAAGACAACTGCGCATTAAACACGGAGTGGATGTTACCAACCCACTTTTACATATAGGCCACGCCGTAAATTACTGGAAAATGCGCGAATTTCAAGAGCTGGGGCATAAGGTGGTATTTTTAATCGGCGATTTAACGACCCAAATAGGCGATCCCACAGGCAAATCCAAAATCAGGCCGGAGATTTCGCCGGAGACTATTAAAGAAAATTCAAAACAGTTTTTAAAACAAGCCACAAAAATTCTTATCAATAAACCAAATCTTTTGGAAGTGCGCAAAAATTCCGAGTGGTACGACAAAATGAAGCTTGCCGATTTTATCGCATTGCTTAGAAAAGTTACCCACGCCCGTCTTATAGAGCGCGACATGTTTCAAGGCAGAATTAAAAACAACGAGGAAATTTATGAACACGAAATAATTTATCCGGTTTTGCAGGCTTATGACTCTGTAATGACTAAATCGGATTTGACAATAATAGGCACCGACCAGCTGTTCAACGAACTTTTGGGAAGGCGATATCAAGAAATTTTTGGGCAAGAACCTCAAGTGATTCTTGCCACATCAATTACTCCGGGATTGGATGGCAAAGAAAAAATGTCTAAATCACTAGGAAATTTCGTGGCGATACTGGATACTCCGGAAAATAAATTTGGAAAAATAATGACCATTCCGGACGGTTTAATAAACCGATACTTAGAAGTCTACACCAAACTTTCTTTGCCAGAGATCGCCAACATACAAAAACAAAAACCGCTTGATGCTAAAAAAAGGTTAGCATACGAAATCGTAAAAATTTATCACGGAGAAAAAACCGCTGAAAAAACGTCCACAGATTTTGAAAAAACTTTTTCTAAAAAAGAGGTGCCAGAAAATTTAAAAACTTGCCGCGTCCGTTCCGGCGAAGAGTGGGCGGATTTTTTAGTGAGGGAAAGTTTTGTAAAATCAAAATCTGACGCGAAGAGATTAATGGGGGGCGGAGGGGTAGATTTTGAAAACAGAAAAATATTAAAAGCCAGCGACCAAATTACAGAAAGCGGAACGGCTAAAATCGGAAAATATAGATTTATTAAGATTTTACTCTTCTAAATCTTCCTCTAGCTCCCAAGAATCCAAATCTTCGGAGTCTTCCTCATCTTCCTCGCCGGCGCCAGACTCGGCATCGTCTTTGGCGGCCGAGTCGTCGTCGCCAAGCCCGGAATCGGGCTTTTTATTATCATCTAAATTAACCATGATTTCAAAGTCTAAAAGAGTTTATTTTCGCTTGCAAATGTAAGGTGTGGATAAGTTATGGAAAAGAGGGATAAGATGTTCCGGCTATGGCTAAGGCCAGAGCATCGGTTTCGTCATCCAAAAGCTCTTTTTGAGGCAAATTAAGCATTAATTTTACCATATTAGCAACAGCCCGTTTGTCTGCTCTGCCATATCCACAGATGGCCATTTTCATTCCCAAAGGAGCAAACTCTTTTATGGGGAGGTGGTGTTTCCTGGCGATAGCTAGAATTATGCCACGGACCTCCCCGATGACAAGGGCGGTTTTAACATTCTTTGCAAAGAATAATTTTTCGGTGGACACCGCATTGGGCTTTTCCTTTTTTATTAATTTGTCCAAAAACACAAAAATCTCCCAAAGCCTCTCATCCTCTTTCTGGTTTTTAGACGTTTTTTTGACTCCGGAGCGGATTCTTGCCAGTTGACTGCCGTTTTTTTCAACAATTCCCCATCCCAAACGCTCTATACCGGGATCAATTCCTAGGATTTTCATTTTATTTCGGCGTTAGAATAAACCTCCTGCACGTCGTCGTGGTCGTCTAGCGCGGAGAGGAGCGCATCAAATTTTTTGGAGTCGTTTTCCGAAAGAGTTGTCGGAAATTTGGCGACAAAGTCTTTTCCGGATTTTTGAAATGCCCACATTGCGGAACCTTGCTCGCCGAGTTTTGCGCCGTGTTCGGAAAGAAGATGCTTGATTTCATTTGTTGTTCGGTTGGAATTGTCGGTCACTGCGGTTATAACCAAAGCAGACCCGCCGGGTCCGTAAGCTTCGTAGACAACTTCTTTTAACTCCGCGCTTTCTTTAGCGGACGCTTTTTTTATTGCGCGTTCAATGTTGTCAGCTGGCATATTGGCTTTTTTTGCCTCTTCCGTTGCCGTGGCCAATTTTGAATTTATCTTTGGGTCGGTCCCCAATTCTTTGGTGGCCAGAGTGATAACACGCGAAAGCTTGGAAAAAATTTTGCCGCGCTTGGCGTCAGTCGCGCCCTTTTTATATTTTATTTGCGCCCACTTATTATGCCCCGACATTTTGTTTTTTGGCGTAATCCATTATCAGATTTTTTGCTTCGTAGAGATTCGGGATTTGCATTATAGAAAATTCCCTTTCTCCGGCAGTTTGAATTTTAAGATTCCCGTATCTTAAAAATGTCGCCATCATGTTCGGCACTTCTAATGTTATATCTTGAACCTTGTCTAGCATAAACTCCGAAACCTCTCTGTTAAACAGCCCCCTCTGCTCCACATCAACAATTCTTTCGGATGTGATAATCCAAATATCCAAATAATAATCTATCCAAAAAAGAAAAATTATAACTACTACTATCATCAGGTAAATTAAAATAAAAAACCAAAACATTATTTGAGAAACTCCGGTTGCGGATTCGGCCGCTGGGAAATAGGGCGCAACCAGAATCGGTAAAACCAAGAGAATAATGCCAAGTAAAAATTTCCAGACGATGGCTATCCAATGCCGGTGCAAAACCATCAGGATTTTCTCGTTTTGGGACAGGTGGATCACGGCAGAGGAAGGCTAAAAAATAATGCCAGCGAAGTAATATTTAAAAAGATGATTACGCCAATAAAAGCCAAAATAATCCATTTTGAGGAATCTTGCGGCATAGAATATTCCTTGACGTGCCACAAAATTGACAGCACAAAAAACCAATAAACCGCCAAAAAGAGGACATACAAAACCAGCGCCAAAACGAAACTCATGAGTTTATGATAGCAGTTCACGCGCTCGCCATCGCCCTTGACAATTTTTATAGGAGGAGTATAATAGAAACCAGAAATAGCGAACAAAGTGGGGTAAAATGAGGAAATCAATAGCGCTGATTATTGTGTTGGGTGTCCTGCTTGTAGGTTGTGGCAAGCCGCAGTATATCGGGCAGACGTACTACCCAACTTATGGGCTTTTTAACGAAAGCTCAAGCAAGAGCAAGAACGTTTGCTACGAGGTTTCGGCGGGGAACGTCATTTGGAGCATCCTTTTGTCAGGAACCATCGTCTTTCCGGTCTACTTCCTCGGCTGGAGTATCCACAATCCGGTTCGTCTGAAAAATGGCCCGGACGATCAGTGCACCTTTGACGACTGAAGCCGGGGCGCCGCAAGTTGTAAGCAACGGCACAAAGCTGGTTATCGTTTTTCGGCCACTTAGACGTCCGACGTCTAAGCGGCCATTTTTAATTTATTAATAGAATCGAATGGTCCATATGATTTTCCTGCGTAATATTCTCTTAGAGATTCGGTTAGTTCCTTATCCAATTCTTCATAAAATTTCTTATGCCTTTTCGGCACTTTTATTGTATGTTTTACAACTATGTTTTCATATTTCTTTCCGTTCATTTTGTGCGCACGTAAAAATTCCTCGTATTCTTTGCGTGGTATGATAACAAATTCCTCTCCTTTTTTGATCGCGCGCGGAGCAGTAATAGTGTTCATATATTTAATTTAACACGGCGCAACGGTTAAATCAACCGCACTAAATTAGCTTTCGCTGATTCTGCGGCGGATTAAGCCCTAGATGTTCGTATGCCCTTGCGGTGGCGCAGCGCCCGCGGGGGGTGCGCTCTAAAAAGCCGAGCTGCATTAAATAAGGTTCATATACTTCTTCAATTGTGTCCTCCTCTTCCATAACGGAAGCGGCGACCGTGCCGAGACCAACCGGTCCGCCAGCGAATTTTTGAATAATGGTATCTAAAATTTTTCTGTCCAATGATTCAAGCCCCAACTTGTCTATTTCTAAAAGTTTCAGAGCTTCTTCGGCGAGGGCCGAGGTAATGATTCCCTGGCCTTTTACTTCGGAGTAGTCGCGCGCGCGTTTCAAAAGGCGGTTTGCTATCCGCGGGGTAAACCTGGAACGGGAAGCGATCAGCGGGATTGCTCCCGGTTCAATTTTGGTATGTAAAATGCCGGCGCTCCGTTTTATGATGCGCTCAATATCGTCTTGATTATAAAAGTCCAATCTAAAAGATCCCCCCGAAAAGCGGGAGCGGAGCGGCGAAGAAAGAAGCGCGATCCTGGTGGTTGCCGCAACCAAAGTGAACGGCGGGAGTTCCAGTTGGATGGTGCGGGCAGACGGGCCTTTTCCTATTATAATATCCAAGGACCGATTTTCCATCGCAGGATATAAAATTTCCTCTATTAGTTTGTTCAAGCGGTGCGCCTCATCTATGAACAAAATATCTTTTGGCGAGAGGTTGGTCAAAATGGAAGCCAGGTCCCCGACTTTTTCTATCGCCGGCCCGGAAGTGATTTTAATTTGGCTCGCCGTTTCTCTGGCCACAAGATGCGCGAGCGTGGTTTTACCCAACCCGGCCGGCCCGTAAAAAAGCAGGTGTTCCAGAGGTTCTTTTCTTCTTTTGGCGGCCTCAATAAGGATTTTAAGGTTATTTTTGACTTTTTCCTGACCCACATATTCGTCAAACGATTTCGGGCGCAATGCCAAATCCAGCGACATATCTTCGCTTCTTTTTTTACCTCTTAAGGATTGGTCCTGTTCTGGACTTGACATAAGTTTTTTTATTTGATATAATAAGACAAGATCGGAAGAATAGCCTCTAGGCAATTATCCCCACAATCGGGATAGCGGATTTGTCTCTTAGACTTAGGATGGATTGGCTCAGGTTTATATCGAGGCGAGTTCATTCCTCGGAGAAAATCTAAGCTCTATCTACCCATGGAAGAGCAATTGCCTAGAGACTATTCTCTCGATTCATCCCGCTTAGCGGGATGCTACTACTCTATTTAATTCTTCAAAGGACGTCGCTCCAGCCAAAACTTTCAAAACACCGTCTTGATACATTGTAGCCATGCCTTGGTGGCCGGCTGCCTCCTCTATATCGGCTTTCGGGGGATTTTTAATAATCATGCGCTCCATTTCGTTATCAATCAAAAATGCTTCAAAAATGCCGATTCTCCCCCTAAATCCGGTCATATTACACGCTTCGCAGCCGATTGCTTCCCAAATTTTGAAATCTTTAAGCGGCGGTTTTTTATAGGTTTGCGGCAGATTTTTTATTTCTTTCTCAATCATTTTCTTTTCCTGGTCGTTCGGCTTAACTTCCCTTTTACATTCTTTACAAAGAAGCCTTACCAGTCTTTGCGCTATTACCACATTGAGCGCCGGCGATATAATGTTGGTCTTAACCCCTAAATCTATAAGCCGCGGGATTGTGCCGGCGGCATCGTTGGTATGAAGCGTGGAAAAGACAAGATGCCCCGTAAGCGCGGCGTGCATTGCGATTCCCGCAGTTTCAAGGTCCCTGATTTCCCCGACCAATATTATGTCCGGGTCTTGGCGCAAGATTGACCGGAGGCCGTTTGAAAAATCATATCCTTTGGGCGGATCAATCTGCGTTTGAGTAATGTGCGGCAGATGGTATTCAATCGGATCTTCAATGGTGATTACTTTAACTTCCGGAGAAGAAACGGTTTTTAAAAAAGCGTAGAGCGTCGTGGTTTTTCCTGAGCCGGTTGGGCCGGTTGTCAAAATCATGCCATTGGGTTTTTTGAGTTCATTTTGCATTATTTTATAAACCGGAGGCTGCATACCCAACTTATCAAAAGTAATATTTATGGTTTTTGGCAAAAGCAATCTCAAAACTATGGATTCTCCGAATGGGCCCGGAAGCACGGAAGTCCTGACTTCTGTGTTTTCCTTCTCCGTTTTTATGGTAAATCTGCCGTCTTGGGCTTTGTCGTGCACATTTAATTTCAATTCCGAAATCAGCTTAATGCGCGCGAGCAGAAGTTGGAACAATTGCATTGGTATGTCTGTCACGTTTTGCAGTACGCCGTCTATTCTTAGCCTGATTTTCGTTTCCGTTTCCGCGGGTTCCATGTGAATATCCGATGCCTCCGCGCCCAACGCGCCAGCCAATATGAGCTCAAGCGCATCCGAAGCCTTTTTTGATTCTTTTTCGCGCGACATTGCCACAAGAGCCTCTTTGAATTTTTTGAAAGAACCGGCGGACGTTTCAAGGGCGCTTAATTTTTCCGGGGAGACATCAACAATTCCCGCCTTTATCTCCTCAAACCTTGGAATTTCTTTGTATTTCAAAAAGACCCTTTCTGTGCCCGAAGGCGAAACCATAAAAAGCTGGATTTCATATTTTTTTCTCTGGAGGCTGTCTAAAATTTCTTTTACACCCGGACGCTCTGGATTTGTCACGACTATTTGCAGTTTTTTGCCGATGCCTTGGATAACCGCGATTCCGTTGGCTCGCGCGTCATTTTCCGGTATCAGTTTCAGCGCGTCCAGATCTATAGTAATGCGCGAGAGATCCAAATACGGAATGCCGTGGCGCGTGGCAAGCACGCGCGCCAAGTCCTCCTCCTCCTTTTTCCTAAGCTCTGAAAGAGTGTCGTCCATGAATTTATTATAACATTGTTAAAGAACTCGACGGATCAGGCCGCGTATTTTAATTTCCGCTTCCGAAAACGCGGAAAATCCGTTGGCAATGAAATAAGAAGACGCCGGAACGCTCGACATAGAAACAGCTAGATTCTTAAGCATGGTGGAATCCCTGCTGGCAATAACGGCGCTTATGGATTTTGGCGCATCTTCCCACAAAAGCGCAAAAAGCCTGCTTTCTGGGCGGAGCGCCCGCAACTCGTTTAGTATTTTTAATACCGAGTTTTTGTTTTTTTGCGCATCAACATTTTCCCCGCCGAAGGCAGGTCCGCCTGCGGCGGAAAAATCCGATTTTGGCAAAAATGCCCAAAGCGTCTGAATCTCTTTTTCAAAATGGCTTCGCGCGAGAGCTCTTCCCAGAAGCCTCCAAAAACTCGGGCCAAAAAGAGCCTCTTTTGCGCGTAATATTTTTTCTTCCCGCAAGCCGCCGCCGATGTCCCAATCCATCCTTTTTTCGTATTTTATAAAAAACCAAAGCGCCTCTTTTACATCTTGCGGAGTTTCCTCAAAAAACGCATTGAAAATTTCTTCAACTTTTAAAGACAGCGCCTTATCTTTCGTGCCGAGCTTAACCACCTCTTTGTGCGGATTTTCTTTCAGCGCGTTTTCAATTTCCGTCTCCGGCGTGTCTATAAGCATTAAAAGGTCAACAGGCAAAGCCTCTTTTTCTAAAACAATCTCGCTCAAATCAGGAGCGCGGTCGCCGTCCCCATTGCCGCTTTTCAAGATAATTTTCATAAACTTTCCGTCTTTTTCGTATCGCAGTTCCGAAACAGGCAATTTTTCGGTGTCAAACTTGATTAGAATATTTTCTTCTTTGCCGAAGCTCTTGAGTGGCGTCTCAAAAAAGGCCGAAGCGGTTTCTGCGTCTTGGGTATCAATGCTTACCCGCTTATTTAATTTTAGAAAAGCCTGGTGAAGGAGTGTTCCGGCTAAAATTTTGGAGATATCGTTGGTCTCGCCAATTCTTATTGCGATTGTGTCGGAAGTTTCTACAATTGCTTTAAATTTCTGCATTTGCTCGGTCATGATGTATATATTCCTAGCACGCGGACGGAAATATGTGCAATTGTGGATAACCTTTAACCTCACTTAAAAACTTGACTTTTTCCAACAAAGGAGTATAATTAAGGCAGAAAGGAAGGGTAGAATCATGAAAAAGTGGCTTATTTTCGGCATTTTTTGGCTTTTATGGCAGATTCCGTTTGCGGCGGATCCGCAGCTGGTAGAGGCGCGGCGATATACGAGCAAGCAAGAGTCGCGCCAGGAAACTAGGTATTGCAACGAAAAGGGGAACTGCTCAACGGGCTCAAGCTTTTTGCAGAGCAAACAGTGGTCTACGCCACAGAATAACAACTTCGGCGGTGGCGGGTACTACTACGCGCCATCTCCGAGTTCCGGCGGTGGCAATTCACCGCAAATTAACGTGCCGATCGATTTCAAGCCAATTGCAAATGCGCTGGAGTGTTTGATTACGATTTGGTTTGGCGGCTGCCGGAGCCTTTTTTCGCAGCAACCGACTTCTCCACCCAAGCTGCCAGAATTAAAACCGGAAGTCCCGGCACAAGAACCATGGGCGCATGTTCGTTACGAGGAGAGCGCTATTCGCGAGGAGAGCTTGGGCAACTAGCTCTCTCGGCACGTTCAAAGCTCGGTTTTAGATATTTGGGGGCATCCGGACGGATGCCCCCTGTTTTTTTAATTACCCCTCCCAACCCTCCCCAAAGGGGAGGGTATTATATTTACCCCTTCCTTGAGAAGGGGTTGGGGTAGGTTTTCTACCCCCTCCTTAACAAGGGTGGGTAGGGGGTTTGAGGAGAGGTTACGTGATAAAATGAATTTATGGAGAACATCGAAATTTTAACTCGCAGCGCTAAAGAAACAAAAAAACTCGGCGAAAAACTAGCTCACGAAATTGATCGAAGTCCGACTTCAATCAAAAGGGGGGCTATTATCATCAGCCTTGAGGGTGAACTTGGTTCCGGAAAAACAACTTTTACACAGGGATTTGCCAAAGGATTGGGCATTAAAGAAAATCCCCGAAGCCCGACGTTTGTGATAATGCGAATATACAGCGTAAGGCGTAAAGCCTACGGCGTAAGGCAATTCATTCATATTGACGCCTACCGCCTAAAATCAAAAGGTTTTAAAGTTTTGAATTGGCGCGATTTTATACGCGACCCCAAAAATATAATTTTAGTAGAATGGGGAGACAAAATAAAAAATATTCTGCCGAAAAACGCCATGCGCATAATTTTTAAACACATTAGACATCACGAGCACCGCCTGATAAAAATAATTATATGAAAACACTTGTTTTATTGGACGCTCATGCTTTAATTCATCGTGCGTATCACGCGCTTCCGAAGTTTACTTCCAAAAATACCGGCGAGCCGACCGGAGCGCTTTACGGCCTTTCAACTATGCTTTTGAAAGTTATTCGGGAATTAAAACCGGATTATATTGTTGCCGCGTTTGACCGGCCCGAGCCGACCTTCCGGCACGAAAGCTACGAAGCCTACAAAGCCAAACGTCCGGAAGCGGAAGACGATTTGGTAAAACAATTGATTCGGTCGCGCGATGTTGTTGAAGCGTTCGGAATTCCTATTTTAGACGCGGCCGGATTTGAGGCCGATGACATTTTGGGGACGATCGTGGAACAAACTAAAAAATTAAAAGACACAAAAACAATTATTGTCTCGGGCGATATGGATGTTTTGCAGTTGGTAGATGACAACAAGGTTGTTGTTTACACTTTGCGCAAAGGCATTGAGGACACGGTTATATATGACGAGGCAAAAGTGGTTGAGAGGTACGGATTCCCCCCGTCCGCCATACCGGACTTTAAAGGGTTAAAGGGTGACCCATCGGATAATATCATCGGAGTAAAAGGCATAGGCGAAAAAACTGCGACTGATATAATTAAAAATTTTGCAACGCTGGAAAATTTATATAACAAATTAGAAGTCGGAGGTGGGAGATTAGAAGTCGGAAAGATTGTGAAAGAGCGCGTTATAAATTTGCTTTCGGATCACAAAGAAGACGCATTTTTTTCAAAAACACTTGCTACTATCCGGCGAGATGCGCCAATTAATTTCCAACTCCCGATTTCTGGCTTCCAACTTCGCAAGGACCAATTAAAAGCCCTTTTTGAAGAACTTGGCTTTACCAGCCTTGTGGCGAGACTGAATTCCGAGTGATATAATAGAAGCACATGGGCAATAAACAAGTAGCACTAATTATTTTATTAATATTGCTCGGCTCGGCGGCTTTCGTGTTTTTTGTGGCGCCTCCGTTTCGGAGTATACCGAGTCCCACTCCTAAAAAAATCGCCGTGCTTACGGCGTCCGATTTACAGCTTGCCTCCGTGGACGGCATCAAGGCCGGCCTTAAGGAGCTCGGGTACGAAGAGGGGAAAGATATTGTTATTGAAGTAAGAAATCCAAAGGGCGACTTAGATCTTACAAAAAAATTAGCTTCGGAAATCGTAGCTTCAAATCCGGATTTAATTGTTTCTGTGTCAACCAGCGCGTCTAGCGCAGTGAAAGACGCAAATAAGGATGCTAAAATCCCGGTTGTGGCGGTGGATGTGGGCAACTTTGCGCAATTGGGCGTGGAAAATATTCAGTATCCGGGAGGATTTATGACCGGAGTTGTTGTAGATAATGTTTCAACGGCTCCTAAACGGATGGAGATTTTAAAAACCCTTGTTCCGAAATTAAAAACTATCGGCAGTTTGGCAAATCCTAAAAATGTGAGCTACCAACAGGTGATAAAAGTTTACGAAGAAGCGGCGGGCAAATTGGGACTCCGTGTGCTTTGGTATGACGTTGCAAAACAAGAAGATGTTCCGGCGGCTATGCAAAAATTGGTTCGCGACGGCGCCGGCGCGTTTATGACTGTCAATGATGCCGTTATTTCCGGAAATTCCAGCCTTATCGCTCCGCCGCTTAAGCAGGCTAAAATTCCTTCAATTGATTTTAACGTTGAGCGAGGAGTTTCCTCCGGCTATCTCATGGTTTACGGTATTCCTAGATTTGAAGTCGGGAAACAAGGCGCGAGAATTATTGACAAAGTTCTCAAAGGGGCAGACCCCGGTGAGATCCCGATTGAGTTTGCTTCCGCGCTTACTTTTGAAATTAACGCAAAACTTGCCAACGAGATTGGACTTCTAATCCCGGAGTCTTTGCGCTTGCAGGCCAATAAAATCTATCAAGAGTAGAGCAAATGCGGCAAACTATTATTGAATTTTTCTTTGGGAAAAAGTCGCAATTATGGGCTTTGGGCTTAGTTGCGGTTTTGGCGTTGACGGCCGCGAACGCCGCATGGCTTTTGCCTACACTGGATGAATTGGAGACAAACGCTTACGTGCTGCACCGGTCTTTTGCATTGGATGTGAGAAATCAAACAGCCGCTTTTTTGGGCCGATACGAAAACTCTTTGGGAAATGCGGTTGATATTATTAATCAAAACGGCGCTCTTGGGGAAACCACCGTTTATAGATTGATGAAAGAAAACCAGCCGTTTGAATCGCTTACTCTTTTGGATCAAAATGGCCGCGAGAGCCTAAAAAATCACAGATTTTTGCTTATTACGCCGGCTGATTTAAAAGACAGATCTGGAGAGGACCTTTTCAAAGTGATAAGCCGCGGAGAGATTTATCGCGGCCCGGTGCTGGTCTCAGGCATTTCAGAACCGTTGATTACAATTGCTTTGCCGCTAAGAAAGGAGTCGGGTTTTTCCGCGATTGTCGCCGACGTCAATTTGAAATTTTTACTGGACGTTGTCCGCGGAATAAAAATAGGAGATCAGGGTGAGACTTACGTTGTTGATCGCGACGGCTTCATAATTGCCCACCCCAATTCATCTTTGGTATTCGGGCGCGTTAATATACTGGAAAGGAAAATCATCGCCACCGTCTTATCCGGGCGAGAAGCCGACACGCGCGACGCAACCTTAGTTTACAACAATGAAAAAGGGGAGAATGTGTTTGCGGTTGCTTTACCTTTTGCGCTTACCGGCTGGGGTGTTGTGGTGGAAAATCCGAGGTCTTTCGCGCTTGCTTCATCAAGACGAATTTTGTCGGCAGCGATTATTTCATTCGTGCTGGAAATTTTATTGCTGTTTTTGTTGGTTTGGAACTATTTCAATTTAGTAAGAGCCGCCGCGCTTTTTTATTCAGAAAGAAATCAAAGAGAGGCGATTTTAAACAGCCTTTCGGATGGCGTGATTGAATACAACGACCAGTCCCAAATTATTTTAATGAACCCAAGGGCGGAGGAGCTTTTGGGAGTAAAATTCTCCGATATCAGCGGGGTAGTTGTAACTCCGGAATTAGCCAAAACCAATGATAAACTCAAAGGCCTTGTGGAATTGATGTATCCCGCTTTGGCGCCTTACGCCTCCAGCGTCAAACAAGTTCTTGGGGCGCCTTTTACCAAAACCATGGAGGTGCATATTTCGGCTCCGGATTTGAGATTGCTTATTACAATGACGCATGTTGTTGATCGGGCAGGAAATGTCCGCGGATTTCTAAAAATTTTACACGATATTTCCCGCGAAAAGCTTTTGACCCGGCTTAAATCGGAATTTGTTTCCATCGCCGCGCATCAATTGCGCACACCGCTGTCGGCGATTAAGTGGACATTGCGCCTGCTTTTGGACGGAGATGCCGGCGCGCTTTCTAAAGAACAGTTGGATTTTCTTTCCAAGGGTTACGAGACTAATGAAAGAATGATTAAACTGGTCAACGATCTTCTTAACGCCGCGCGCATAGAGGAAGGAAAGTTTGGATATGAGTTTAGAGATATTGACTTGGGAGAATTTTTAAGAGACGCCGTTAAAAATTATACCGGCATCGTTCGTCAAAAATCCATTGATTTAAGGCTTGAGGGCTTAACAAAAAGCTTTCCTCTTATTTATGCCGATCAGGAAAAACTTACTCTGGCTTTCAACAACTTGCTTGAAAATGCGATTAAATACACCACAGTTAACGGCAAGATCACCATAAAGCCGGAACTCAAAGGAGATTACGCAATAGTTAGTATTTCGGACACCGGAGTAGGAATACCGGCCGCCGAGCAAAAGCGCGTTTTTTCAAAGTTTTTCAGGGCTTCCAATGTAATACGCATGGAGACAGAAGGAACCGGACTCGGACTTTTTATTGTGCGCAACATTATCAGGCGCCACGGCGGGGATATTCAATTTGTTTCCAAAGAAGGCCAAGGCTCAAGCTTCGTCCTGACCCTGCCTGTCAAAAAAGAACTTGTCCCCAGCGAAGAAACCCAGCCACTGGAAGAGTTTTTAGAAACAATTTAACATGATACTATAAAGCTATATGGCCATGCTAAAGATTTTAATCATAGAAGACGAGCTTGTGCACCTTAATGTCATGAAGGCTAAGTTGGAATACGAGGGTTACAGCGTTCTTGTGGCTACGGACGGGGAGGCCGGTTATAGGATGGTTAAGGATGAAAATCCGGATCTTGTGCTTTTGGATATAATTTTGCCGAAAATGAACGGTTTTGAAGTTTTGGAGCGCCTTAAAAAAGACGGTTCAACTGTTCCAATAATCGTGGTTTCAAACTCCGGCCAGCCCGTGGAAGTAGACCGGGCGATGAAGATGGGTGCGCGCGATTATTTGGTGAAGGCAGAATTTAATCCGGCCGATGTCCTGGAGAAGGTGGAAAAGGTATTGGGTAAGGCGGATTCATCTCCAAAAAATCACAAATCGTCAGAAACCACGCAGTCTAAGGCGGCGGAACCAGAAGACGCGTTGATCGTTAAAAGCTCCGGTGGCGGCGGCAAGGCGCGCATATTAATTGTAGAAGATGATAAATTTTTACGGGATTTAATTGTGCAAAAGCTCAAGCGGGAAGGTTTTTTGACATTTGAAGCGCTGGACGGCGAGGAAGGACTAAAAATGGTAGAAGAAAAACTCCCGGATTTAATTTTGCTTGATCTTATCTTGCCCGGATTGGACGGGTTTGAGGTTTTGAGGCGCGTAAAAGGAGATAAGCAATTATCACAAATACCGGTGATAGTGCTTTCCAATCTCGGGCAGAAGGAAGACATGGATAGGGCGCTTTCCGGCGGAGCGGAAGATTTTATGGTCAAAGCCCATTTTACTCCAAACGAAATTATTGCCAAAATAAAGGTCGTTCTTAAAAAGAAATATTTTTAATTTAAGTTATGAGATATAAATTATTTTACATTTTGTTGTCGGTTGCTGTGGTCGCGTTGGCTGGATTTTATTATTTTTCCGCTAACAAGATTGAAACCGTCAAAATGAGTTTTGCGGATGCCGAAAATTTGAAATTTTTGCTGGCGGTATTGCAGGACAAAGGGATTGCAGAGAAACACGGGTTGAAGTTGGATGTAGCTTTTGCGCCTCCATTCGAAGCAGAACGCCGCTTAATTGAGAAAGTAGACGGAGTTGAAGTGGGCAGCATAAATCCGTTATCAATTGTTATTGCCAACCAGACTAAAAACACAAAACTGCGTGCGTTCGCGTCTACTTACCAAACCAATCAGGCCTTGGTGGTGAGGGCCAAATCCACATTTTATAGATTTGAAGATCTTAAGGGCGCGAGAATCGCCATGCACCCGAAAGGGAGCGCATCTTATACCATGCACGCTTTGGGGATGAAAACGTTGGGACTGGATTTGGATCGCGATTTCAAGCTTGTTTTTGGCTCGTTTCCGCAAAACGAGGAACGTTTGGCTAAAGGAGAAGTAGAGGCGGCGTTTTTAAACGTGGTTGCCACGGCGCGCTTTTTAGCAACTGGCAACTACAGAGAGATAATCAACTTGAGCGATGAGTGGGGCAGCATGACTGGTTCTTCTGTTATACCGTTTGTTGATTTAGCGGCGCATGCGGACTGGATTTCACAAAATCCGAAGAATGTTGAGCGTTTGAGAGAGGCGATTTCGGATGCGGCAATTTTCATTCGGAAAAATCCGCAGTTGATAGAAGAATACAAACAGATTTTGGGGCTTCAGCGTCCGGAAGAAATAAACTTGATGAAAGAGCGTCTGCCGGCAATTTTCCCGCTTACATGGCTACCGGAGGCGCACGACGCTCTTGTTAAAAAAGCTTTTGAGCTAAAACTGATTCAGGAATTTCCGAGAGAAAATATTTTTATTGAGTAATATGGATTTCATTAAAATATGAATGTAAAAAAACATGTTTTGATAATTGTTGGAATTGCGGTTTTAATAGGAATCGCGCTTTGGGCCTGGCCAGCTAAAAAGCCGTCGGAGCCTAAAAAAGTTAGCGCAACATTTGTGGCTACTGGCGCGGAGGGGCTGCTTAAATACGTAATTGAGCAACTCAAACTTGATAAACAACATGGCCTTGACCTTACTATCCAAGCGGTAGAGCCGGGTGAAGTTGCGCGGAGAACCATTGCTCGGGAAGTTGATGTTGGCGCCCTTAGTCCTATTGAGCTTGTTCAGTCTCAACAAGCGGGAAGGGATATCCGCGCTTTAGCGCCGCTCCTGACTGCCATTCATGGCCTGCTGGTTAAAACCAACTCTAAGTATAGAACCATAGACGACCTAAAAGGAAAAAAGATTGCGGTGTTGCCGAAGGCAACCGCTGGTTACCAAAGCATGGCTTTGGAGCTTAAGATTTTGGGTATAGATTTAGAAAAAGAGTTTTCTCTTACTTTTGGCGGCATTCCTGATATTCTTTCTTCTCTTAAGGGTGGTGAGGTGGATGCCGCTTTTCTTCCAGACCCTCTGGCGGCACAACTTATCGTTTCTGGTCAGTATCGGGAGCTTCTTAATCTCGCGGACTTGTGGAAGGAGAAATACAACATTCCTTACTTTTTTAACGCTCGAGCTGCCTATGCCGACTGGATTGCGGCAAATCGGGATACCGCAGAACATTTTGCTGCTATGAGGATTGAAGCGTCCAAACAAATTAAAGATCATCCGGAAATCGTTGCCAAGTATGCTCGCGAGGTGGTAGGCGCCAAAACTGAAGCGGAAGTAAATTTTATTGTTGAGCGCCTGTCAAAAGCTTTTCCGTCGCGCTGGGACGATGAGTTTATTGATAATGCCGTATTTGTGATGCAAAAAGCAGCGGAATTCGGTTTCATCAAGGAAATCCCCAGAAACCCCAGAGAGTTGTTTATAAAGTTTTAGGCGTTCACACAAAATAGCATATGGATTTTATTAAGAAGTGGACTCGGCTTGTTTCCGGCCCTCTTTGGTATAATGTCGCGATCATATTTGCGGTCGGTATTTTTCTTGTTACAGCCAGTTTTTATTGGCTTTTCCCTGTTTTAAACGGCGTTGAGCAAAACGCCATAATTTCTCAAAACACAACTGCTTCGCACGCCATTGCTTTGTTGGATTTGTTTTTAGATTTAACTTTTCAAGACCTGATTCATTTCAGCGGCCATTTTCTTGAAGATATCAACAAGGGTGAAACCCTTTCTGAAGTTTTTTTTGGCAGCCGGAGCGACTTTATAAATCTGCTTATTTTTAACACGGACGGCGAGCGTTTGGGTTCTTTGGTGCGGCGGGATACGGCCCCGCAATTTTCAGAGATTTCGGTAAAAAACAGTTCCTTTTTTAAAGAAGCTTTGGCCGGGAAACGTTACATCAGCCCGGTTTTTTTTGGTCCGCATGGCCCGTCACTGCAAATCTCCGCTCCCATAATACGAAATGGGAAAGTCGCTGCAGTGGCCTCCAGCGAAATAGATTTTACTCTTCTTTGGGGGGTAGCAAGCAAAACATCGGTGGAGGAAGGGAAAATATATCTTGTGGATAGCCGCGGTGCGATAATTTCGGATCCGGATATTGAACTAGCGCGTTCCGGGGAAAATTTAAAATATCGCGAGATCGTTAACCTTTTGGTTCAGGGCCGAGAGAGGATTGAGTTTAACCGGTACGTAAACGAAAAAAACGAAAATGTGCTGGCGCTCGGACTCAAGATGCCGTCAACCGGGTGGGGTGTGGTTGTGGAGCAGCGTGAAGCAGTAGCGCTGAAGCAGCGCAATCAAACCCTGTTCGTGGCTGTTACTTTTTCCGTGGCGAGCTTGGCGCTGTTGGCGCTTTTGATTTTCAGCACCATCAGACTTATGCGCGCGATTGTAAGCGTTGGGCGCGAGCGCGCAGAAAGAGAAAGAACCATCGCTTATATTCCGGACGGCATTATTGAATATACCGGGGAAAATCAAATTTTAGCCATTAATCCGGCCGCTAAAAAATATTTAGATATTGCGGAATCACCCCCGAAAGAACTTTATATTACAGAGAGCGCGGCCGCCTTTCTCGGATTTGAGAAATTGTGGAAAGTATTTTTTCCGACGCAGAAGCAGAATGTCGGGGAAAATGTGTACGAAATAACATTTATGTCGCCGCAAAAAAGGGTTTTGCAGATAATCACCGTGTATATCAAAGGCATTGGCCCGCTTCCGGAGCAGCGTTATCTTAAAATTATTCACGATGTTACTCACGAAAGACAATGATGTATCTTCTCCTTGGGCCAAATTCCTATCAAGCGCTCCGCAAAATCGGAGAATTAAAATCCGCATTTTATAAAAAATCTCGGCAGGCGGGTGGAAATGTTCTGGTTGAAGAATTTGACGGAGACGCCGACGAAATTCAGCCGGAAAAATTTTATGCCGCTTTGGAGCAGGGCAATTTATTTTCTAAAACCAGATTAGTTATTTTTAAAAATGTTTTGGAATCCAATGAAAGTATTTTTAAAATCCTGAAAAAAAACGGGGATTTTATAAAGGCATCGCGCGACATTTTTGTTTTTTGGGAAAAAGAATCGGTAAAATCAACGCTTAATTTTTTTAAAAAATATGCCGAAAAAATACAGGAAGTGCGTCCGCTGACCAAAAAAGAGCTGGCGGCTTGGGTGGATAAAAAAGCAAAAGCGTTGGGGTTTGGATTGAGTAAAGAAGAATGCGCGATAATTATTGAAGAGGCTGGTCCGCCAGCTGGCGGAGTGGCAGAGTGGGCGCTGGAGAATGAATTGGAGAAAAGAGTCTTAGGCGCGCCAGCCCCTTTGAAGCCGCCAGCCGGGAAGAAGTCCGACTTCTTTGGGGATTTGAAGTCGGACTTCAAAGAGGCTGGCGCTAGCCCCTTTCCCTTTGTTGAAAAAATTTTCTCCGCCTCGTTGGGCTGGGCGCTTTTGGCTCTCAAAGAAGCGGAAATTTCCGGCCAAGACTTGCAGAGGCTTATTTATCCGTTGCTTTGGAAGGCAAAGCAAAAAAGAATGGCCGACGCATATTGGCATGGGATACTTGCTGAATCAGCAATCCGCCGCGACCCCAAAAACGCCTATGAGATTTTGGAAAGATTTATTTTGGCGATAAAAGCTTAGCTAGCCTAGATTTCATCCTGGCGGCTTTGTTTTTTTTGATGAGACCCCTTTTGGCGGATTTATCTATGGTTTTGTAAGCAAGGCGCAGCGATTCTGCCGACTTGGTTTTCTCTGTTGTTTTGACGGCTTCTTTTAGTTTGTCTTTCCAAACCAAATTCTTCCCCCGCCTGGTGCGGGATTGCCTTAATGCTTTTTTGGCCGACGAAGTTATTGGCATAGAAGTAGTTTAATATACTATAAAGTTTTAATCAAATCTCTTAATTCGGCGGCTTTTTCGAAGTCAAGTTCTTTGGCGGCTTCCAGCATTTCTTCTTCAAGCTCCTGTTTTAATTTTTCCTTGGACATTTGTTTGGACATTTTTGTTAAATCAAATTTTTTAACAGATGATTCTGCGCCGAATATATTCTCGCTGATTCGGCGTTGAATGGATTGAGGTGTAATGCCGTGTTTCGCGTTGTGTTCTTCCTGAATTTTTCTACGGCGCTCGGTTTCCTCCAGCGCTTTTTGCATTGAGTCCGTAGTTATGTCTGCATACATTAAGACCGTTCCCCCTGTATGCCGCGCAGCTCTGCCGATGGTCTGTATCAATGTTTGTGCGTTTCTTAAAAAACCCTCCTTGTCGGCGTCTAAAATTATTACAAGTGAAACTTCTGGCAAATCAATTCCCTCGCGCAGAAGATTTATTCCAACAATAACATCGTAAGCGCCTTTTCGGAGATCGGTTAAAATTTTGTGCCGTTCCAGCGTTTTTATGTCCGAATGAATATATTCAGCTTTGATTTGGTTTTCTTTCAAAAAATCAGCTAAATCTTCCGCCATGCGTTTTGTAAGCGTGGTTACAAGTACGCGCTGTTTTTGTTTGATCCGCTTTTGAATTTCGTTGATGACATCGGGCATCTGCCCGCCGGTCGGCGGATTCGCCGACCGGATTTCCAACTGCGGATCCAAAAGTCCGGTGGGGCGGATAATTTGCTCTACAATGTGTTCGCCGGAAAGTTTTATTTCGTATTCAGCCGGAGTTGCCGAAACATAAACTGCTTGCTCTGCTTTTTTATTAAACTCTTCAAAAGTTAACGGGCGATTATCAATAGCAGACGGCAGGCGGAAGCCGTAATCCACAAGAACCTGTTTTCTTGCGCGGTCTCCGTTATACATTCCGCGGATTTGCGGGATGGACATATGCGATTCATCAATAAACGTGATGAAATCATCCGGAAGATAATCTAATAAAGTATGTGGCGGTTCGCCGGGTTTCCGAAAAGAAAGTTGGCGCGAATAATTTTCAATGCCGTGCGTATAACCGATCTCGCGGAGCATTTTTAAATCAAAATTCGTGCGTTGGGTTATTCTTTGCGCTTCCAACAATTTTCCTGCCCCTTTGAGCTCCGCGGCTCTAGTTTTCAGTTCAAGCTCTATGTTGGAAAGCGCCAGTTCTAATTTGTCCTGCGGTGTGACGAAGTGTTTGGCTGGGAAGATTTTTCTCGCGCCAGCCTCCTCTAAGCCGCCAGCCGGGAAGAAGTCCGACTTCTTTTGGGTCTTGAAGTCGGACTTCGAGGGGGGCGTTTCGGTTTGGCTTATTCTTTCAATCACATTCCCATTCCACTCAATCCTAATTACCGAATCTCCTGCGGGAGAGAAAATTTCAACAGTTTCTCCGCGGACGCGGAAAATCCCCGCTCTCTGCTCGTAGTCATTCCTTTCATACTGCATTTCAACCAATTTTTTCAAAAATGCGCGTTGGGAAATCGGCAGCCCCTCTTTTATTTCCAGCGCTGCCTTTTCATATTCAGCCGGATCGCCGATGCCGTAAATGCAGGAAACCGATGCCACAACCACAAAATCTCGGCGCGTAAGCGCTGTGGCGGTCGTGGCATGACGCATTGCATCAATAAAATCATTGATTCGCGCGTCTTTTTCTATGTAAGTATCGCTTTGCGGGATGTAGGCTTCCGGTTGGTAATAGTCGTAGTAGGAAACAAAATAATGCACGGCGTTTTCTGGGAAAAAAGTTTTAAATTCCTGATAAAGCTGGGCGGCCAAAGTTTTGTTGTGGGAAATCACCAAAGCCGGACGGCCTAAATTCGCGATTACATTCGCCATCGTAAAAGTTTTTCCAGAACCCGTAACCCCCAAAAGCGTCTGATGTCGGCTGCCGGAAGTTAGTAATTTGGTGAGCTGTGCTATGGCTTTCGGCTGATCGCCGGCAGGCTTATATGGCTCATGTAGTTTAAAGGTTGACATTTTGTGGTACCATTATACTAATGATAGGACACTTAGAAGGCAAGGTGATATTTAAAGGAGAGCGGCATGTAATTTTGGATGTCGGCGGCGTGGGGTATAAAATTTTTGTTGCCGCTCAAGATTTAAAAAATTTAAATCAGGACGGAGCGGCAAAATTATGGACGCATTTGCATGTCAAAGAAGACGCGCTGGAGCTTTACGGATTTTTGAATCAAACGGAACTTGAATTTTTTGAAATGCTGATTTCCATTTCCGGCATAGGCCCGAAATCCGCTTTGGGAGTTTTGTCGCTCGCGCCGGTGGATACAATTAAAAAAGCAATTTCTTCCGGCGACACATCTTATCTTACAAAAGTTTCCGGCATCGGCAGAAAAACTGCCGGAAAAATTGTGCTGGAGCTCAAAGATAAATTAGGTTTCGGCAAAACCTTTTACGCGTCTGACGAAATGAAAGAAGATGCCGATATTCTGGACGCCCTGCTTTCTTTGGGCTATTCACAGAGAGACGCGCGCGAGATGATCCAGAAAATTCCAAAGGATATAAAAGGTCGAGAGTTGCGCCTCAAAGAATCATTGAAAATTGGAAATTAAAAATTAAAAATTTTTAAGTATGGCTTGGTGGGAAGAAACAACTAATTATATATACGAGTCAGGCTTGGAAGACAAGCGCAACAACGCGCCGAAAACATTTTGGCAAAGGCTGAACGACATATTTTTTCAGGAGGCCGTTGACGCGCTTTATCTTTTTTTAGGAATTTTTACTTACGTTTATCTTTTCGCGATAGCATTTTTGTATTTGAGCGGAGTGTCCAGCTTTGATACGGTGGCCACCAAGCTCATTCGGGCTTTAGCAGAGCCTTATTTGGGGGCGGTTGGCATTTACACGATTTTAAAGGAATCGCGCAAGAGGCGATATGCCCTTTATTCGCGCCATTGGGGGGAATTTTTCGTAATAGGCTGGCTCGGGCTTCTGACGATCTCATCTGGGTTGGCATTAATTTCCGGTTTTTACACGTTTACCAAAACGTTAGAGCTTATAATAATGCTCTCTTTGTCCATCGGCATTATTTACGTCGGTGGGGCTGTGCATAGGCCATAACCGCCATATGCCAAACAGCCACATGAATAGTACAGATCATTATGAAACACTTAAGCGGTTTTTGCCGATTTCAGAGAAAATTCAGAAAATCACTCTCGGACACATTAAGAAAAACATTGCCCGCATTCTCTATGAATTAGGTGCTAAGCGCGTTTTAGACATCGGCTGTGGTACCGGAGGCTTAGGGGCATACTTAAAAAAATATGGGATTGAGGCGGTTGGGGTGGATCGTTCCCCTACGATGATAACGAGAGCTAATAAGCAACAAAGTTATTCTAAATTGTTGATAGGCGACGCCCAATACTTATCTTCGCTGTTAGGGATCTCTACGGTATTTGATGCGGCGATTTTAAGCTTTTCGCTACACGAAATGAACGTGGAAATACAAGAAAAAGCTTGGAATGAAATTTGTAGTTATGTGAAGCATGGCGGTATAATGGTCGTGACAGACATTTCCGTTCCAAAAAAGTTTACGCTATTGGCGAGATTAATGAAATTATTTATCGATAGAGATGAACGCGGGATTGGCAAAGTTTATCCGTTGCATTACAAAAATTATCTCGATTTTATAAAAAATGGCGGAGTGTCTGTTTGGATTCACGCATACAAATTAAAAATTATTAGAGAGCGTTGTTATTACGCTGAAAATATTTGCACTATTGCAGTTCAAAACGAATAAGATAGTTATTACTTATTGCTTAGCAAACTCAACGGTACTTCTATAGTGGTTTCATCTTTACCTATTCTGTTTTTTAAACCGCGCATAACCTTCTGATTTTTTATTTTCTTGCCAATAAACAAATAAGTACCTCTGTCGGTTTTGAACCAAGCTGAGCAATTTCCTATTATACATTGCATGTTTTTTGGCGTAAGTTCCTTTAAAATTTTCATATACTTTTTAGTTTTACCTATAAATTAACGATTAATTGATCGGCCTTTTGCTTTCCTTAATTATAGCAAATTCTTGGAATAATGCAACTCCGACGAGGCACGCAAATGCCGAGGGCCGGAGTTCTGGCTTTTAACGTCTGGATTAATCGTTTAAAGTGGTTAATATGGATAGCGTGGTGCATAGGCCATAACAATGGAAACATTTTTGCGTTTTTTTAAAAAAATAATACCGAGGCCTATTTTTGCCGCGCTCCAGCCTGCGTATCATTGGCTGCTGGCTTGGGTGGCGGCGTTTTTTTACGCTTTCCCGTCTAAAAAACTCAAGATAATCGGTGTAACCGGAACAAATGGCAAGTCAACGGTTGTGCATTTGCTCGCGGCCATTTTGGAAGAAGCCGGTGAGAAAGTCGCGTCTGTTTCTTCACTGCGTTTCCGGATAAATAAAAAAGAAGAAAAAAATAATTTAAAGATGACCATGCCGGGGCGGTTCAAACTCCAGAAATTTTTGCGGGAGGCAGTCAGGGCGGGATGTAAATACGTCGTGATTGAGGTTACTTCGGAAGGAATAAAACAATTCAGGCACACGGGGATAAATTTTTATATGGCTGTTTTAACAAATGTGACTCCGGAGCACATTGAATCGCACGGCTCGTTTGAAAAATACCGCGCGGCAAAAGCAGAGCTTTTCAAAAAAGCGCCGATACATATTTTAAACGGCGAGGATCCGAGCGTTGAATATTTTCTAAAGATTTCTGCCTTGTCGGCAGGCAGGCCTGCCAGACAGAAAATTGTTTACACCAAAAAAGATTTGCCGCCCGACATACATTTAAAACTCCTCGGCGACTTTAACTTGGAAAATGCCATTGCGGCGTATCACGCCGCGAAGGTGTTGGGCGTGGACCGCGAAGCAATAAAACGCGCACTGGAAAAAGTTGAATGTGTGCCTGGGAGATTGGAATTTATTCAGCACGAGCCGTTCTCGGCGGTGGTTGACTACGCGCACACGCCGGATGCGCTTCGCAAAGTTTACGAGACTTTGCGTCCGCTAGCCGGGAATCCGCCCTCCTCGAAGTCCGACTTCGGGATCCAAAAGAAGTCGGACTTCTTTCCGGGCGGACGATTAGTCTGCGTTCTTGGTTCTGCCGGAGGGGGGCGCGATAAATGGAAACGGCCGGAGATGGGGAAAATCGCGGCCGAGTTTTGTGATGAAATTGTTTTAACCAACGAAGACCCATACGACGAAAATCCAGCCACTATTTTAAATGAGATTGAAGCCGGATTTTCGAAAACGCCAAACTATAAACCACAAACTATAAACTATAAAAAAATTCTTGACCGGCGCGAGGCCATCCGCGCCGCACTAAAATCCGCCAAATCAGGTGACATTGTTATCATCGCCGGCAAAGGCTCCGAGCCGTGGATTATGGGCCCTCGCGGCACAAAAATTCCATGGGATGACCGCGAAGTTGTCAGAGAGGAGTTGAAAAAAATAGAAAAAAATTAAAACACCCCGCTAGGCGGAGTGTTTTTTGAAAAGACTTTTAAAAAGACCCAAAAATGCGCGGCGGTTGGAGGGGCAGAAGGAGAAGATGCCAACCGCTAAAACGATGTAGAAGCATGCATAAATGTATCTGGCCTCCGTGCCGGGGATAAATACTTGTGTTGCAAAAAGTAAAAAGAGAACGAGCGCTTCCCAAACGGAAAAAGACAGATTAACTATTACCATAACCGCAAATAATGACTGCGCTGATGTCAAAAACAGCTCTTCAATCTGGCGCGCATCCAACAAAAGAGCGCCAAACGAACCCGAAGACCAGCTGTAAGCAATAGGAATCGCGCCAACCAAAAGCGTCCACTGGTTTACTTTTGATGAGATTAACGTGCCAATGCCCGCTCCCGGATTAAGGCGAAGCGTAAATAATATCGCAACAATAAACTCCGGTGCTTCGGACGCAAGCGGCGCTAGCCATTGCACAAGAAGAAATTCTTCTATGCCCAAAGAGTTAGCTGATTTTAACAGTCCCTCCGCAAACGGTTCCGCAGCCGCGTAAATGACGATGCCACTATAAACAAACATAAAAATTGTGCAGGCAATTCTCGGCGCTCTTTGCAACTTTTCAATTAGTTCTGCCGGTCCGCCGTCAAGCGCCGGTTTTACCATTGGCGATTTTGAACTTACTCTCAAGTAACAAATGAATAGTGCCAAAAGAAAAACTGAATCAATCAAGGAAAGAGAGCCCTTAAACGGAATAACGAATGAGTACGCCGTTGCAAGAATCAGAAAAAAATCTCAACCTTGCGTGAAGATTCCAGCGCTATGCTGTTTTTTTTGCTTTTTAGCCAAAAAAATCCAACAACCGCCGCCCAGCCAACGCCGATAAGAAGGCGGTTGGCGCCGGTCATATTGGCTACGGCGTAGTGCGCGTAAACAGGATCTTTGCCGGCACTCCAAGCAAAATAAATATCCACGGCGTATTCAGGCAGAACAGCCAGAAATGCCACAAACACGATTGCCAAGGATTGCGGAATTTCAAGTTGGGCCAGCTCCGCCGCACATGAAAGCAAAAATGCAGCGCCGAATATTGCCAGACCCGCCAGTAAAGTTTCTGTGCCGGAGCCGAGGTGTGCTCCGGAAAGTCTGATAATTATCCAGAGTAGCGGCGGCAACGCCGCCCCGCAAAGCCAGAGAATGTTTTTGACCACCGGTTGCCCCCTTCAGTCTTTTTACAAGCTACAATGTTTTTAACTGGCTGTCAATGTTTTCTACGCAACAGATATGCTAAAATTAAAATATGGAAATAAACGAGTCTAAATATTTGCATATTCGGCCGCCCAAAGAGGCGCTTTGGGCGATGATAGCGTTTTTGGCCGTGCTCAGCGTATTTTTTTTGGTGAAGATACGGAGCGAATTTAGCGGTTATAATCGTGCTATGCAGCCGCCGTCTATAAGCGTTTCGGGCGAGGGAAAAATTTTGATAAAACCGGACATTGCGATAGTTAATGTGGGCGTTTTGAAAGAGGGGACCGATCTTCTGGCCGTGCAGCGATCAGCGGCCGAAGTTATGAATCGGCTTTCGGACACGCTGAAGAAAAAGGGCGTTTTAGATAAAGACACAAAAACCACTTCTTACAGCATTAGTCCGCGGTATGACTATAAAGACGGCGAGCAAAAATTCCGTGGCTACGAAATTTTCCAAAACTTGGAGGTGAAAATTAGGGAATTGAGCAAGGTCGGCGAAATTCTTTCCGGTGCGGCGCAAGCCGGAGCGAATCAAATCGGCTCGCTTTCTTTCAGCGTTGACGACCCTAAAAAAGCAAAAGAAGAAGCGCGCGCTCTTGCAATTACTGACGCAAAAACAAAAGCGGCAACTCTCTCAAAAAATTTGAATGTTGGTTTGGGAAAAATTTTGGGATACAGCGAATCCGAAGGCGGCATACCGATGCCGATTTTCGCCAAAGCCGAGAGTTTCGGAATGGGCGGCCCCGGCATCCCGCCAACTCCGGAAGGCGAAAACGAAATCCATGTGAACGTGAATTTGACGTACGAGATTAGGTAGGCGATGAACATTTTTCTTATTTTGCACAACATCCGAAGCCTTCATAATGTCGGGGCGATTTTTCGCACGGCGGAGGGGCTGGGGGTGAAGAAAATTTATTTGACAGGCTATACGCCGGAACCGTACGATATTTTCGGCAAACTGCGGAAGGATTTTCAAAAAACCGCGCTGGGCGCGGAGAAATACGCCGATTGGGCGCAGATTAAAAATATTCACACGCTGATTAAACGCCTTAAAGAAGAAAAAATTCAAATCATTGCGCTGGAGCAGTCAAAAAAATCAATAGATTTAAAAAAGCTTAAGCCGAAAAAATCTTTTGCTCTGATTTTAGGCAATGAAGTGCGTGGCATCCCAAAGTCAATTCTTAAAAAATGCGACAAAATAGTTGAAATACCGATGCGCGGCAAAAAGGAATCCCTCAACGTCTCCGTCGCCGCCGGAATAGCGGTCTATGAATTAGTAAGAAATCTCCGTAACTAATTTTCCGGCGGGATCAAAAAGCTGGATGAGGTCGTGGCGGTTGTTCCAAAAATCAAAGTTTTTGCCCAGATAAACCCGCCACTCTTTTTTGTCAAAATCTTTGTCGTTTTTGTAATCGGCGACGCATGCTGCGTAGCTTGCATGCGCTTGTACGAACTCCGCACAGTCATTGTTGATTCCCGTATCAGCGTTGATTGTCGGCATTGTGCACACGGGCAGGCTTTCTATGTAATTTATGCATGCGTTATTTAAATTTCTCGGCAAAGATAAACTTGATACAGATGGACATATCGCGTAGATTTGTGGAGAAATTGCCGCTCTCTGGTTAAAATAACCGGAGCATTTGTTTATTTTAAAATTGTATCCCAACGGGCTTTCTCCGGTAATGATAATGGTGCGCTCGCCGTAATCTAATGTTATTGAAGCGCCGTTTTCGTCTTGCCCGATAGTTGCCGTCAGTTTGTCTCTATTTTGCAGTTTGAATCCGGAGATGGTTATCTTTTGCTTATTTTCATAATCTATATTTTCCAGCAAAATATATTCCGCGGACGGATTTGCTGCATACGCGTTGGCGGCCGCCAATCTCAAAGTCGGGCCAGATGATTTTTGGGGCGGAGTAGGGACCGGACCACTTTGTCCGGGAGGCGTTGCGGGCGGACCCAGCGGCGGCGTTGTCGTGGCCAGCGGTGATTCAGATACTGGCGGCTGCTTAAAAAGCCTGCCATTTTTTCTTTGGAAATTAAAGACGATACCCACCAGTATAAGCACAAAAACTAGCCACATGATATCTTTGTTCATCCTTGCTATACTATCAGTATGCTAAGCCTTTTTCCACAGCTTTTAGACTACCAGTTTTACGGGCCACTCGCGCTTCGTTTGGCGCTCGGGGCCATTTTTTTGGCGCACGGATATCAAAAATTATCCCAAGACAAGGCGCAATTCGCGGGCTGGCTTGAGTCAATGAAATTCAAGCCCGGCAAGTTTTGGGCGTGGCTGGTGACGCTGGTGGAATTTTTGGGCGGTATCGCGCTAATCGTCGGGTTTTGGACACAGCTGGTGGCCCTAATTTTGGCTATTCAATTTTTGGTGATACTTTTTTGGTTCAAGCGCGGCCAAAAATTTATTGGCGGATGGGAACTTGATTTCCTGATTTTTATGGCGCTTCTCGCGCTTCTCATCCTCGGTCCGGGTGCATGGGCGTTTGACTTGCCGCTTTAAAGTTTATCCACAGCGACACCCGCCCTGTTTTTAGGGTAAATGTTACAATTTAATCATGATTAATCTCAAAACAAGCCTTTTAATCGCTGGTGCGGTCGTGTTATTGGCGGCGATTTTTTGGTTGATTCCGCCTAATTTGTGGAAGAAAGAGCCGGTTAAGGTCCAGTATCAGGTTGCGGTTGGCGGGGCTAACGAACTGCGGGCGCAGGTGATTAAAAAATACGGTATTGACAAAAAGCACGGCATTGATTTTGAGGTCGTCACCACCGATCCTGGCGAATTGGAAAGAAGAATAGCTAACGGCGAGTCTTATTTGGCTGAAATCTCGCCATTCACTATTTTGGCGGCGAAGCAGAAGAATATAAATTTGTTGATCATTGGTCCGGCAGTGCTTTATCGCTATCACGCGCTCGTTTCCGCCAATTCCGGCATAACTTCAATTCAAGGCTTAAAAGGGAAGAAAATCGGAACACAGCCGAAAGTCACTGCGGCTTATATCGCTACTGCTATAGCGCTCAAGGCGGGGGGGATTGATGTTGAAAAAGATGTCAGCGTTTCTTTTGGAAATATTCCCCAAACTATAGCTGCGGTAGAAAAAGGAGAAGCCGACGCGGCTATGGCGGCATATCCAGTTGCGGCCTCGCTTATCGCAAGCGGAAAATTCAAGAGCGCGGCGGCATTAGGAGATATTTGGAGCGAAAAAGAAGGCGGGCTTGTTTTGCCTTTTGTTGTGATCGCGGCCAATAGAGACTGGTATGAGCGCAATAAAGACACCGCAAAAAAGGTGGTGGAGACCATTTTGGACGCGGGGCGTTTTATCCAGGAGCGGCCAAGCGTTATTTCCGAACTTGCTGATTATCTTAATAAATATAACCTTAATACACCGCCAATTATAGCGTTGCTTGAAGCAAATAGCCCAAAACAGCTTCCTAATAATTACGGCGAGAAAGAAATGAGGGCGTTTGAAAGATATTTCGCGCAAGCCAAAGAGTTGGGTTTTATTCCGTCAAATTTTCCAATTGAAGATTACGTTGTGAAGCCCTCCGAGCTCGGACTTTAAGCGCATTTGGTAAAAAATCGTCTTTGTGGTACATATTATCCTATGGACATCGGAGATATTGTTTTTGATATCGAGACACAGAAATCGTTTGACGAAGTTGGCGGAAGGACTTTTTTTGATAAACTTGGCATTTCCGTTGTGGGAACTTACGTTTATGGGCCCGACCAATATTTAACTTTTGAAGAACACGAAATTCCCGAATTTGAAAAGTTGCTCCAAAAAGCCGTCCGCGTTGTCGGTTTTAATATTCACCATTTTGACCTTGAGGTTTTGCGCCCATACATTTCGTGGGATTTAAAGAAACTTTCCACGCTTGATTTGATGGATGATGTGAAAAAATCGCTCGGCCATCGGCTTTATTTAGACAGCTTGGCCGATGCGACTCTGGGCGTTAGAAAAAGCGGAGACGGAATGCAGGCCTTGAGGTGGTATAAGGAGGGCAAAATTGACGAGATTAAAAAATATTGCCTGAAAGATGTTGAGATCACCAAGAATCTTTACGACTTCGGCAGAAAAAACGGCCACGTGCTTTTTTATTCAAGAGACGCCGGCGGAAAAGTGGCAGTGCCCGTTAATTGGAATTTAGAAGTCAGAAGTAAGAATTTAGACAATGCCCAACTCAAAATTTTTTAATATAATCGGAAATGAGCTGGATTTGGAGTGTGTTGTCCGGGCAATTTATGATTTTGTTAATTTAAAACCGCAAAGAAAATACAAAATAATCGTTGGGACCGATTCGGCGGCGAGATCGGATGTCAGTTTTGTAACGGCTATAACTGTGTGGCGGATTGGAAACGGAGGAATACACTTTTGGACGCGCTCGGAAAAAACGCATTGCCATGACATGCGCGAAAGGATTTATAAAGAAACGATTCACTCAATAACTTTGGCGCAGGAACTGCGCGGACGCCTTAAAGAAAAACTGGGAGACGAGTTTTTCTGGAACGATCAGATTCATATTGATGTTGGCGAGAACGGCCCGACAAAAGATTTTATAGAAACGGTCGTCGGCATGGTCAAAGGCTACGGTTTTGACGCTGTAATTAAGCCCTATTCTTTCGGAGCATCAATTGTGGCCGACCGCCACACGTAAACCACTTGGGTGTCGGACACCCAAGTGGTTTTTTGTCCTCGTAGCTCAACTGGATAGAGCGTCGGCCTCCGAAGCCGAAGGTTGCGCGTTCAAATCGCGCCGAGGGCACAAAAAAAACGACAGCGTGAGGCTGTCTTTTTTGTCATTTTACTTGTGTTGGAAACAATATCTCGGGCGTTTTAACTTCGATTAAATCACTTGTTGTTGTTTCTACTGCGGAAACCACTTTTCGGCCAGTTTTCATTTCTTTTTGGCGCCATTTGTAGAATGTGAACGCCGCATTGATTATTCTTTTATAATCAACTAGCCTTTCTCCTTTCAACCAAGCGGCTAACCTGCGCTTTGGTGTTATTTTTGGCACAACATGTGCGCCGATTAAATCGCCGAATTCCTGCATTTTGTCATGGTCAAATTCAATTTCCATGAGCATACATTTTCCTCCCAATTGAAAGGCTAGCAAATTTGCTTTAGTATATCAATAGATATCATGGGTGCGATGGAGCAATATGAGATCAGGTCGAAAAGCTGCAATAAGCAGATTCAAACAGCTCTAAAATTTTTTAAAGCAGAACATCTTTTTATAAGACAAGTTGGTTCAAGAAAGTTAAAGAAAATAAAATGAGATGTGGATAAGTTTCTTTTCGCAATTATTTAATTTGATGGTAAACTGATAATACTTAATATGCCGCTTTCATTAATTACGCTATGGATTGATATAATCGGCGCGATAATTGGGCTGTTTTCAATTTGGTTTATTGTGCAGACTAAAGCGCAAACCGGAGAAGAATCCGCTCGCGGGCTTAATTTGTTTATTTGGGGCGTTGTTTTTATGGTTTTTGCTTTTTTAGACAGCATCGTTTTTTTGCGCCTTTCTTTGCTGACCATTTTTTCTAAGCCGCCGTTAGACATTCACCATATTTTAATGACGGTGGGGATGATTTTCTTCGTTTTTGCCGCCAAAGATATGGCGCAAAAACGCTGATTTTTTTTCGCTCTATGAAAAAGACCGAGGCAATGCCTCGATCTAGCGGTTTTGTTGTCTTTTGAGCCTTTCCAGCTCTCTTTGTTGGCGCTCAATTTCTCTTTGCAGCCGATCAATTTCTTCCTGCTGTTTTTGATTTTCCGAATCCCGCCCTTGAAGTTGGTCTCCGATTAGCGCTCCGGCTCCCAAGCCAAGCGCGCCGCCGATTAGCGCTCCGGCTCCGGGGTGTCCTGTACCGATTTGGTTGCCAACGATTGCGCCGGCGCCCGCTCCTAAAAGTCCGCCGAAAATTCCGCCCTTTTCGCGAGTAGTCAGCGACCCGGCGGCGCAGCCAGCGACGATAGCCGCGATAGCTACAGCAAGCCAAAAAACTCTAAAAAAACACCAAATTTTCCATTCTTGATCGCCCATTCGTCACCTCCTTTCTTTTTTGTTCTGTTTTTATCTATTTTCTAAATTAACAAATTCATATAAAATGTGCAAGTACAGGAACGTCAAACGTTCCGGGCCATAGTATAACGGCAGTACGCACCCTTGGGGTGGGTGTGGCGGCGGTTCAATTCCGCCTGGCCCGAAAAAAAAGAGCCTTTTTAGGCTCATGAAGAAAGTAGTTTTTTTACCTCCCCGAAATCTTTGAGGCGGGCTTCTAAATTTAATTTTTCTTTAGTAAGCAAACTCATTTCTTGTTGAATCACCGCAAGTCGAGTTTTTGTGTGTTTGCGATCATTCAAAACAACAACTCCATCTCTAACTTCTTCAAGCAATTTTACTCTTCCGCGCAACAATTTGACTTCCTCATGCATGTATTCTGTGCCGTATGAGCCAGCCAGCTCACCGCCGCATGTTATAGCAGAGGCATAAAAATTATCATCCTCGGTTTTTGCTTTTCTTTCGAGCTCGTCGGCTTTTTTGGTTAAATTTTTAATTTTAACTGTCAGCTTAGCTTTTTGACTTCGTGTCAGCGACATACTAATTCCCCATTTTTTACTTCTGTGGATATGTTATCACTATAATATTTATAGTCAACCGATTATTTCATCTTCAAGTGTTTCCCGGCTTTGAGGCACCTTGTGCAGATTTTTACTCTTCCACCAGACGGCCCGCCTTGTCGCGAGGCAGGCAAACGGGCCCATTGGAGATTGGGATATTTTCGGGATCTTTTGGTGGGGTTATAGTGGCCGCGGAGAAGCCGCCGTGTTCCCATTATCACTGAACCCTTTTTACAAATTGCGCAAATTTTCGCCATAGTCTTAATATGTTATCATAAAAACATAATGAATCAAGCCCTTGAATTTATTTTTCAAATCGCGATTTTAATTTTTTCCGTGGTGATTCACGAGGTTTCCCACGGCGCGGTGGCTTATGCGATGGGCGATAACACGGCAAAAGACGAGGGGCGGCTGACATTAAATCCCCTAAAACATCTTGATCCTTTCGGATCCGTTTTGCTGCCCATTTTGACATATTGGGCGGGCGGGTTTATTTTCGGTTGGGCGCGGCCCGTGCCGTATAATCCGTATTATTTGAAAAATCAAAAGTACGGACCGGCTATGGTTGGAGCGGCAGGGCCGCTTTCCAACATTTTGATGGCGCTATTTTTTGGGGTTTTAATAAGATTCGCGGACGCATTTGCTCTGCCAGCGCAATTTTTGCAGATCGCGATGTTTATCGTTTTTCTCAATTTGATTCTTGCGATTTTTAATTTAGTGCCGATCCCCCCGTTGGACGGCTCTAAAGTGCTTTTTGCGTTTTTGCCGGATCGCGCCAGAGACCTTGAAATATTTTTTGAAAAATACGGCCTCATTCTCCTTTTGCTTTTTATATTCTTTTTCGCTGGCGCCATTCTTCCAATAGCCGCATTTCTTTTCCGGCTGATAACCGGATTGAGTTTTTAGTACGCTTGCTTTCTTGTCTCGCGCTTGCTACATTGGTGGCAGGTTTGTTTGATATCAAAAACATGGAGGAAGTTTATGGGCAGCGCGGCTAAAGAGTTGACAGACATTAATAAATTGTTGGAGGAAGTTGGGGGTTTGAAAAAGGACGCCGAGAAGCTTATAGAGCAAGCCAATCGGGATTTCGCTAAGCTTCAGAGCAGAATCAAAAACGGAGAAACAACCGGAGACGAAATCAAAGATTTTGTAATCGCTAAATACGGCTTTTTAAACGAAAAGCTTGAGGGCGTATATCGGGATTTGCAAAATCGCGCGCAAAGAAGCGTTGGCGAATTTGTTTTAGCGGTTGTTAGACGCGAGTTGCAGCGTGGCTGTACCGGTTTTGGGGGGCGCGGATACGTGGCGATTGAGACCAGCTTGTATTTGGGAGTTCTGAACAAGGGAAAAATGATTTTTAATTGCGCCAAAGGCAGTATGGTGTTTCCGTCGGAAAATCATGTTGTTTATGGGAGTAGAAGCGAGAAAATTTCGGTTGTGGCCGGCGGTTTATCCATTAGGAGTTTATTGGGAGACGCTGTTGACATCGCTTTGCAGCTCAATAAACCGCTGAAAACGGAAGGCGAAGATTTTTTAGGAGGACTTGGCAGCGGTGGCAAAAAAGAGCTTGAAATAATGATCGGGGATAAGGAGATAAAAGATTGGTGCGGCTCTTCGTACTATGATGGCGTGGTTTCTAAAATGGCTCAAGCGCTCGGCTGTAAGTTTTGACCTTTTTTACTCAACCTGCTACATTTGTAGCAGGTTTTTGTTTTGAAAAAGAAAGGGCGCTTGTATGAAACAGAAAATTCCGTTGGTTGAGTTAAAATATCTTTTAAAAAACTCTTGTTCTCAAGAAACTTCAGACGCTCCGGATAAGTGGACGCCGGAAAATCCGCTTTTTGGGCACTGTGCCGTTATCGCAGCGATTTTCCAAGATTTTTACGGCGGCTGGATTAAAAGAGCGCTTTTTCCTAAAGAATGGGCGGATAAGTTTGGCTCTCGCTCGCATTATTGGAATGAAGAAATTATTTTTAATTCCGATTTGCCGGAAAATTTTGATTTGTCTCGAGATCAATTTCCATCAGATTTCCCATATGACGATTTCGTTAATGGAGAAGTCGGCGAAATGTCTGAAAATAAAGATTGGCGGGACTACATTTTGTCTTTTGATAAAACCGCCAACAGGCATGTTCTTTTGGCGTCCAGAGTTTTAAATTTGTTGATGTCCAACCCGCTTTTCACAGACTTGAAATTTCAGCACGCATGGGAGTTGGCATTTTCCGGATTTTCCGGAGAATCAAAATGTCTAAAAATGCGCTTTGTGTGCTCTGTTTATGACAAAGTTGGCAATTTAATCACGGAAAGCACGAACAAGAATTTTTGCGTGGAGTTCGGCAAAGAGCGGCTCTGTTCGTTTGATGGATCGGTTTGTGTAAGACTTGGAATGCCTTCGCGCACGGATGCGACTTTGGGAGATTGCGGGCACGCGCCAATTTGGTGTTTGGCAAAAGTTTTTGAGCTTGGGTGGAAGCCAAGCGACCTGCCGATGCTTGACTTTTATGAAGCTGGATTTAAGCCTGATGGCAGCCCGTGGTGGCGGGACGAGCCAAGTTACACCTGCACTTATTGCGAGAACATGTTTGCCGTCTTCGGCTTGGATAAAATCTACGGAACGTTTGATGGAAGATGGCAGCCTCTTTGGACAAAAGATTCGTTGTATTCATCAACCGAATACGCAAAAGGCACGAAAAAAGCATAGAGCGTCATTGACGCTCTATTTTTTGTGTGATAAGCTTTTTTTACATATATGCCTACTATTAATCAGCTTGTAAAAAGGGGCAGAAAGAAGATGGAATATAAGGCGAAGTCGGTGGCGCTTGCCAAGTCTTTTAATGCGCTCCAAAACCGCCCGCGGTTTTATCCGTCGCCCTTTAAGCGCGGAGTGTGCCTAGCTGTCAAAACAATGACCCCCAAAAAACCTAATTCCGCTTTGCGAAAGGTTGCGAGAGTCCGTCTTACTAACGGCATGGAGGTCACAGCTTATATCGGCGGCGAAGGGCATACTTTGCAGGAGCACTCTGTTGTTGTAATCCGCGGAGGCCGCGTAAAAGACCTGCCTGGGGTGCAATATCACATTGTGCGCGGGGTCTTGGACGCAACCGGAGTTGAAAAAAGGAAACAGCAAAGGTCAAAATACGGAACTAAGCGGCCAAAACAATGAGGCGAAAAAAGAAAGAAAACAGAGATTTAATGTTGGACCCACTCTATGATTCGCGGTTGGTTGCGAAACTCACCAACCATTTAATGTTTTCAGGAAAAAAATCTACGGCGCAGAGGGTTATGTGGGGGGCGCTTGAGGAAATAAAAAAAGCGGTGAAAAAAGACGAAACTCCTGTAGCTGTTTTGGAACAAGCGATGAAAAATATTACGCCAATCGTGGAAATCCGCCCAAGGAGAATTGGCGGCGCAACCTATCAGGTGCCACGAGAGGTTCAGCCAGACCGCGGGTTTTCGTTGGCGGCCAGATGGCTTATCAGCGCAGCGCGCGCCAAAAAAGGCAAACCAATGGCTAAAAAATTAGCTGAAGAGATTTTGCTCGCGACAAAAAACGAAGGCGCCGCAATTAAGAAAAAACTGGACACTCATCGCATGGCCGAAGCCAACAGAGCCTTTGCGCACTTTGCTTGGTAATATTTTGTGTTAAAATAATTTTATGGCAACTATTACCATAGAAATTCCAAAAGAAATTTTAAAACGCGCTAACGGCCGCAAGCTTTTGGTCGTGGATCCGAAAGAATTCGCAAAAGATTTACAGAGAAGTTGGGAAATGGACGACGCTCTCAAAGCTAGCAGATTGGGGAGGCGAGAACACAGATTAGGCAAGACAAAAATTTTAAAAAACCTGAGCCGGCTTATTAAATGACACCACGGAGGATCTTCGGGGTAGAACACACCTCTCTTTTTGAAAAGAATTTTGAGCGGTTGCCTAAAGTCGTCCAAAAATTAGCGGCAAACAAAGATAAGATTTTTCGGCAAAACGCATTTCATCCTTCTTTAGAAACTCATAAACTTGGCGGAAAGCTTAAGAACGACTGGGCATATTCGGTAAATAAAGACTACCGCATTCATTTTTATTTTGTGAATGATAATGTTGTAGTTTATTTAAACATCGGCACGCACGAGATTTATAAAAAATCTAAGTAGATTGCATTTTTAAAACTTTTGTGCTAGCATTATATTGTGGTAAATAAATTCGAAAGCGGGTTTCCCAGCAAAGAAGACTTGGAAATAAAATCCGAGACCGAGTTGGAAGAAGCTGAACGCATTGTTGCTAAATACCAAGAAGCAATCCAACGATTTAGAGACGGGCGCAGCGAAGAGAGTATTGGCGAGCCCGCCAAAGGTTTAGAAGAGAATGTAAGTGAGCTTGAAAAGGGCTTTGAATATCCAAACGACGATACTGCGTTCATTGTGAGAAAAGAAGGTGAGTATGCCGATAGTTATGCCATGGAACTGAAAATATTGGAACATGATTACCGCCCAGAAATTAGGGGGGGGATATATTATCTCGAAAAGGTTGAGGGCGGTTGGGAAATCAGGCCTTTACTACGGGACAATTTTGATACCGCATTAAACAGGTTTTTTAAGGCAAGTGAGCGGGGGGGTGTTGTCCTCGAAGTAATAAAACCAGCGATAATCCATGGCCATGAAAAAAACGGGAAGATTATAGTAGACTCTTTTACTAAAGGCAAGTTAAGAACAGGCAGGCCTTTTTAATAATAAAGCCTCGGTCTTGTAAAAAAATTAGAATCCCAACCTTGCGTTGGGCATTTTTTTATAGTAATCTATAAACTATCTTTTAATTTTTATGGCACGGGAATATCCAATTGAGCGGACGCGGGATATCGGCATAATTGCCCATATTGACGCGGGGAAAACGACCGTTAGCGAACGGGTGCTTTTTTATACCGGAGTTTCGCATAAAATCGGCGAGGTGCACGAAGGCGAGGCTGTGATGGACTGGATGGAGCAGGAAAGAGAGCGCGGCATTACAATTACTTCCGCAGCCACAACTTGTTTTTGGACCAAGTCATACGGTGGAGAAAAATATCGCATAAATATTATTGATACTCCCGGACACGTGGATTTTACGGTTGAAGTGGAAAGGTCTTTGCGCGTTTTGGATGGCGGCGTTGTTGTTTTTGACGGAGTTGCGGGCGTTGAGCCGCAATCCGAGACAGTCTGGCGGCAAGCGGATAAATATAAAGTCCCGCGGATTTGCTTTATAAACAAACTTGACCGCATGGGTGCGTCTTTTGTTAATAGTTTTAACTCTATTTTGGAACGCCTGACTCCGAACGCCGTGGCAGTGAACATCCCTGTTGGTTTAGAAGGAGATTTTTCCGGTGTAATTGATCTTATGAGAATGAAATTTATCAAATTTGAAGGAGAGCATGGGGAAAAAATAGTTGAAGAAGAAATTCCGGCGCAGAAAAAAACAGAAGCCGAAGAATGGCGGCACAAAATGGTAGAGCGCATTGCCGGAGAAGACGACGCGCTTACCGAGAAATATCTTGAGGGCAAAGAAATCAGCGAGGCAGAATTAAGATCTGCGCTTAGGCGCGCAACGCTTGATTATAAACTGGTTCCAGTTTTTTGCGGATCGGCCTTGAAAAACAAAGGCGTGCAAATGATGCTTGACGGGGTTGTGGATTATCTGCCGAGTCCGGCCGACCTTCTGCCGATCAAGGGATACGATCCAAAAACAGAAGCAGAACTTACTCGCGAGTCCAAAGACGACGTGCCGTTTGCGGCCCTAGCTTTCAAGCTGCAGACCGATCCGTATGTCGGACAGCTTACTTATTTTAGAGTGTATTCCGGCATACTTTCCGCCGGATCTTACGTTTTAAATACGCGCACGGGCGACAAAGAGCGCATCGGCAGAATTTTGCGGATGCATGCCAACCACCGCGAAGAAGTAAAGGAAATGCAGGCGGGGGAGATAGGCGCGATTGTTGGTTTAAAAAATACAAAGACGGGGGACACGCTTTCCGACCCGGAACATCCCATCGTTTTGGAATCAATTGTATTTCCCGAACCGGTGGTTTCTTTGCGGATTGAACCCAAAACAAAAGCGGATCAGGAAAAAATGGGGTTGGCGCTGCGCAGGCTTTCGGAAGAAGACCCCACTTTTCGCATCAAGGGCGACGAAGAAACAATGGAGACAATTATTTCCGGAATGGGCGAACTCCATTTGGAAATTTTGGTTGACCGCATGAAGCGGGAATTTAAAGTTGAGGCCAACGTCGGCCGCCCGCAGGTTGCCTACAAAGAAACCGTTAAAAAAACAGCGGAGGCTGAAGGAAAATATATTCGCCAATCAGGAGGCAGGGGGCAATATGGGCACGTATGGTTAAGAGTTGAGCCGAACGATCGCGGCAAGGGATTTGAATTTCTTAACGAAATAAAGGGCGGGATTATCCCGCAAGAATTTATTCCGGCAGTAGAAAAAGGCATTAAAGAAGCGGTGGAAAAAGGCGTAGTGGCGGGCTTTCCTTTGGTGGACATGCGCGTGGCGCTTTATGACGGCTCTTATCACGACGTAGATTCTTCCGAAGCGGCGTTTAAGATTGCGGGCTCTATTGCTTTACAGGAAGCCTCAAAACGCGCTGGCGCAGTTTTGCTTGAGCCTGTTATGAAAGTTGAAGTTGTAACTCCGGACCAGTTTTTGGGAGATGTTACTGGAGATCTTTCTTCCAAGCGCGGAAAAATTGAACAGATGTCGGAGCGCGGCAACGCGCGGGTGGTGGACGCCAAAGTTCCGCTTTCCGAAATGTTCGGATATGTCACCAAGCTCCGAAGCATGACGGAAGGCCGGGCTTCGTACACAATGGAATTTGATCATTATGATGAGGTGTCAAACAATATCGCGGAGTTGATTAAGGAAGGAAAAAAATAACGCGAAAGCTATAATTACCCAAAAAACCCTTATAAAATAAAGGATTTTCAGCTATTGACTTTTAAACCTTTCGGGTGTATAATTGGGGCGTAGCTCTTTAATACGTTAACTTGCGCTTTGCCGTAGCCCCGAACTGGCTTATAAAAAGTCATGTCGGGGCTGTGGCGAAAGTCAAATTAAAACAGCAAACGGACGAGTTCTAGAAAGGAACATGTCCAAAGGGAGGAAGATTATGTCTACTCTGTATTCTATCGGCCATATGAACCAACTGGCCGATGCTCTGGAAAAGGCGGGATTTAGTGTCGAGGAGGTAACCAAATTAAGGAAGTATGATCTCGGGACCATCAAGGCCGTACTCAACGGTTTCAGCGAGATCAAGCCGATTGAGCGCCTAGTAACCGTTGGAGATGTTGTCCCCGCTCCCGAGGTGTTACTTGACTTCATTATCAGCGTGGACCGCTCGGTCAAACCGAGCTATCCCGGCTGGATGAAGAAAGTGATGCATCCCGAATTGGAGCTCGTTGGACCCGCCGAATACAACCTCAACGCCGCGGTCGGGCTTTGGCTCCACAATGACCAGAAAACGGGAGTTGCGATCGGCAACGCGATTTACAAGCATCTTCAGAAGGACAATGCTCTTGCCGATTGCCTCGGACTGGCCGACCTCCTGGCCATCCAAACCAAGGGCATTGCTGTGTTCCGCAAGTTATATGCAGGCAAGACGGTGTTTGGGTGGAAGTCGGTCGTGCAGGACCGCTACGGCCGCCTGGATGTCCCGTGTCTCTGCGGGTACGGCGGCGGGGTCGTGTTGCTCTGGTACTGGTTGGGCTGCAGCTGGTATTCTAACGATCCCGCTCTCCGCTTCAGCAAGTAGAACTTAGACATTGGCTCCTGTGTCCTGCTGCGCTTGGACGCTTGAACCTTTGTCCTTCCGAACTGGCATAATGCCAAACGCTGTGGAGAATAGCGCAGAACTCCAGCCCCCAGAACATCGGGGGCTTTTCTTTTTTGTGCTACCATCAAAAATGGCAGTAGGTGAATACGCAGGAAATTAAGGTTTCTTGCTACCGAACCCAGTATCCATATATCCGGAATATTTGCGATCAAGGTTTCAAATAGAGCGGTGTATGCAGCACTTCATAAAAAATGAATATACTTGGTGTGGGGTTTTAAGGCATTGCTATGCCGAATACGATACAGCTCCAAGAGCACTCAAAGGGCAGTGGCACAGATGAAATCCCATACATTTCGTGCAGAACCGCAACGGCAACCTGAATGTCCCGTATCTCTGCGAGTACGGCGACGAGGTCGTGTTGCTCTGGTGCTGGTTGGGCTACAGCTGGTATTCTAACAATCCCGCTCTCCGCTTCGGCAACTCTTTTCATTTCTCTCCCGTTTTGGGAGAGTTTTGTTTTTGTATCTGTCCGCTCCATCCGCCCAGCATTTTTCCAATTTCGATTATTTTGATCGACAACGCGGCATATTTTTTATTGTCCAAAGATTTGGTTTCCCAAAGTACCATAAGCAGTATTTTCAGCGCGTCCGTTTTTCGCATAGCCAATCTGATATAAGGCAGTTTTTCTTCTCGCGAAAGAAAACTCGCAACCGCAATCGCTTCCATAATTTCAATAAAAAACGCGTCAATGCGCTGGCCTAAAGAATGTCTATGAGTTTTGCGGACAAGCACAAAAAGGCGGATGATGAGAAGATTACAAGAAAATAATATGGCGGATACTCTAAATTCTTATCTTGGCTTGTTGAAGCACGGGAATGCTTGCAAGCTTCGTTCAAAGATTTTAGAATTGGTATAATTTATGGAAAACGAAAATATAGAATTACAACAAGAAGAAAAAATTTTGTCTGACAAACTGCTTGCAGAAAATCTAGACGAAGAAGTGGGGCTTGACGACCTGCCGGTTTAGTGATAAGCTTTGGTTTAGAATAGGAGGTAGAATAGTGAGGACTATAAAATCGCTTGAGCTTAGCGACGGAAACGTTGTCGGTATGGAATTTACCGATGGCACGAAGATAATCGTTCCAAAAGATGTTAATGCCGCCATTCTTATCTCTCGCGGTGGCGGAGTGGTGCGCATTGACGATCATTATGGACAGGTGGTAGTGAGCGTGACTGGAAATGCTGGAGTGATGTCTCGATGGCAGTGAGGTGATTTATGCCCAAAGGCGTTGAGTACGGGCAGAGCAAGAAATTAGAAGAATTTTTACGGCTTCAGTTTATTCTAAAAGTTTTTGAAAAGCAGAGGCGTCAAAACGATCCGGAAGCCAAAGAGATTTGGCAAAAACTGTCGGCAATTTTCAAAAAGCTTTCTGCCGAAGAAAAAACTTTTCTAACAACGCATCAAGGGGGTGAACAAGGATGATGTTCCTTGCTGGAATTTTCGGAGCTATTTTGATGACGGTTTATCGGGCGGTTGTTCCACAAAGATTTTGGCTGGAGAGACATCTGGTTTGGATTGCCAAATTTTCCTGGTTTTTATCCCTATTATCAATAGCTTACATTTTGTTCCTTATCGTTAAATTAATAATGTTGTAAGAAACCTGCGGCTAGTTTAGCCGCCTCGCCCCGACCTTGTGTCGGGGTTTTTTTGCGCCTTGACAGGGGTTTTATCATCCTATAATATACGGATTATACGCTGAAAATGCGTATTGGCTTTTATAAGCGCTAATTTTTAAATAAATTTATGGCGGAGAAATTTGAGAGGACAAAGCCCCATCTTAACGTGGGCACAATCGGCCATGTTGACCACGGCAAAACCACGCTAACAGCGTCAATTTTGCACGTGCTTAATTTAGCCGGCAAAAAGGCGAGAGTGGAAAAGGTTGAAGATATTGATAACGCTCCCGAAGAGCGCCAGCGCGGAATTACCATAGCTCTTCACCATTCGGAGTATGAAACCGACAAGCGCCATTACGCGCACATTGACGCTCCGGGGCATGCGGACTACATCAAAAATATGATTACTGGCGCGGCGCAGATGGACGGCGCAGTTTTGGTTGTTTCGGCTGCTGACGGCCCGATGCCGCAGACAAGAGAGCACATACTTCTTGCGCGCCAAGTCGGCGTGCCGGCAATTATTGTTTTCTTAAACAAAGTTGACGCGGTGGACGACAAAGAATTGGTTGACTTGGTTGAAACCGAAGTCCGTGAGCTTTTGACTAAATATGAATACCCGGGAGACAAAACTCCGATTATCCGCGGCTCGGCTTTGAAAGCCTTGGAAGTCAAATCAGCGGAAGATGAGTGGGCAAAACCGATTTTGGAACTTGCAAAGCAGTTGGACGAATATATTCCGGAACCGGTTCGCGATATTGACAGGCCATTCCTTATGCCTGTTGAAGACGTGTTTTCCATTGAAGGCCGCGGCACTGTGGTTACCGGAAGGATTGAAAGAGGCAAAGTTAAATTAAACGATGAAGTGGAGATAGTGGGTCTTCACGATACCCAAAAAACAGTGGTAACCGGCATAGAGATGTTTAACAAGCAATTGGATGAAGGCTTGGCCGGAGACAACGCGGGAATTTTGCTTCGCGGCGTCAAAAAGGAAGATGTGGAGCGCGGACAAGTTATCTCAAAGCCCGGATCTATCACTCCACACACTGAATTTGACGCGGAAGTCTATATTTTGACTAAAGAAGAGGGCGGCAGGCACACCCCGTTTTTCAGCGGATATAAGCCACAGTTTTATATCCGCACCACTGATGTGACGGGAGACGTAACTTTGCCGCAAGGCACGGAGATGGTGATGCCGGGAGATACTATCAAATTTTCCGTAAAACTTATCGCGCCTGTGGCTTTGGAAGAAAAACAAAGGTTTGCAATCAGAGAGGGAGGCAAAACCGTCGGCGCTGGTGTGGTCACCAAGATCAATAAATAATAAATGGCCAAAGCCAAGCCAAAAGAAAAAGCAGTTGAGGAAAAGCAAAAATTGAGGATACGCGTAAGGGCGTATGACCACAAAATTTTGGATTCGTCAGTGAGGCAAATAGTAGATACTGCCCTACGGTACGGAGCGGAGCTGGCAGGACCGGTGCCGTTGCCTACTGAAATTCGCAAATATACGGTTAATCGTTCTTCGTTTGTCCACAAAAATGCCCGTGAGCAGTTTGAAATGCGGGTTCACAAGCGCTTGATTGATGTTTTAGATCCCACCCCGAAAGTTGTGGAGGCGATGACCAATCTTAACTTGCCGGCAGGGGTGGACATTGAGATAAAGGTGTAATATGAAATTTATTTTGGCGAGAAAAATTGAGATGTCGCAAATTTTTGACGGTAATGGACGGGTTCAACCGGTTACTTGGCTGGAAGCCGGCCCCATTTTTGTTACGCAAAAAAAATCTGAAGAAAAGGACGGATACGTTGCCGTACAGGTCGGGTTTAGCGCGAAAAAGGGAAAAAACGTAGAAAAGCCGCAGAAAAAATTGGGAAATTTTCAGTATTTTCGCGAGTTTAAAACCAGCGCTTTAAATGTGGGCGACAAAATTGAGGCAACCGCTTTTGAGGAGGGCGACTTTGTAAATGTCAGTGGCGTTTCAAAAGGCAAAGGTTTTCAGGGCGTTGTAAAACGTCATGGTTTCCACGGCGGACCTAGAACTCACGGACAAAAACATTCCGAGCGCGAGCCGGGATCAATCGGCGCAACTTGGCCGCAAAGAGTTTTAAAAGGCATGCGCATGGCCGGGCACATGGGTGCGGAACGCGTCACCGTCAGCAATCTCAAAATCATCAAAATCATTCCCGAAAAAAATCTTATGGCCATCTCCGGCGCCATCCCAGGCCACCGCGGCAGTTTGGTGGAAGTGAGAGGATAAGTGTGTTATATTTAAGCATATGTCAAAAACACAAGAAGAAAACATTGTAAAAATGCCCGATTTAAGCTCAATTCTTAAGCCATACGAAAATAAATGGGTGGCGCTTTCTCCTGACCGAACAAAGATTATAGCTAGTGGAGAAACTCTTGAGGAAACGGCTTCTAAAATAGACAGTGTGCTTCAAAGCAGAGTGGCGTTTTCGAAGGTATTACCGCTCGGAGCAAATTTGGCGCCTTCGAGTTTATGAAATATCAGTACTCTGCTGTATTTGATCCATCAAAACCAACAGCTCCTCACAGGAGACGACCAATTATAGAGATTGAGTTGTTTGGACCTTTAAAGAATGTTTCTATTTTTGGAGCGCTGGTGGATTCTGGGGCAGATAATATTTTAATAAACGCTGAATTTGCAAAATACGTTGGTATAAATCTGGACAAAGCCAAAAAGAAAGAGAGCGTAACGGGCATAGATGGCAAAGCGATGGAAACACATTTTATTGACGTTGATATCAAAATCAAAGAATTCACGGACAAAGTAAAAGTTGAAGTTGGTTTTGTGCCCAACCTGGCAGTTCATGCTTTATTGGGGCAAATCGGTTTTTTTGATAATTACCGAATAAAGTTTGAACGCGACCATAATACTTTTGAAATTATCCCAATTAAGGTTTGATAACTAACATGGAAAAAAAATTTTCTTCCCCCAAAATTAAAATATGGTTCGAGCCGATGTTTTTATTATAACATGGTGTATCTATACAACCACGCTCGAACCTATTTTAGCAAAAATGTCTTACTCTGACGAACGCCTCCGCGCCCCGCCAAAGGCGGGGCTACGCCTCAAGCAAAATTTTCTTTACGATTCTTTTTTTGCGCGCGCCACCAATTTTTTCTTCTAAAGGAAAAGAAAATTTTGCTTTCGGCGTTCTGCTCTAAACGAGCAGGCGGAGGCGTGCTGATGTTTCCGCTCGGGTGCGGCGAAATTCTCCCACACCCTCCTTCCGCCGCGCCCTCGCTTGGGCTGGCGGATTTTTTGGCGGGCTACAAAATTTAACTCCTTAATGCGACAAATTTCTCTCTTAATTCCTTTTCCGTAGTTCCGCCTATAGAGAACAGCTCGCCGTTAATAATAATCCCCGGACTCGACATAATTCCGTATTTACTGATAAGTTCTTGCCCCTGGGGCGTGGTCATATCTATTTCTTCCACCGCAAGTTCGGGATACTCGGGCTGTATCTTTTTAAGAATTTCTTTGGTCTGCGCGCAATGAACGCACCCTTCGCGGGTAACGAGGGTCATTTTAATTTCTTTGTTCATAATGATTTTCTTTATTAATCTTTTTAATGCGCTTGGCTACGACTATGGCCAAGATAATAATAACCAACGCTAAAATGGGACCGAGGGTGTTGTCGGCTGTTGCGGTACTCGCCCCTTCTTCGTGGGCGTAAGCGACTTGGATTATTGAAAACATTGTGTTCATTGTATAACTTGATTTTGTGATAACTTTTTACGTTGAACAAACGCGTCCCAAATAATCACCGCTCCGACCATAAGCCCAATAAACACCCACGGCAAAATGGTGGCGGTGCCTCCTTGAATGTTCAGCAGTTCTTCAATTCTCTCGCTTTCGGCTATGCTCGGCAAGGTTTTGCTCACGATGTTGTTCCAGATAACATGAAAGATTGAGCCCTCCCAAAATGCCATCTTAAACGGCAGATATTGAAAAAGATATGCGCCTATGCCGACCAACCCCCACGCCATAAACCGTTCAACTTTTACCTGCGAGCGGCTGACCCAATTCATGGTGTTGATGCCAAGAATGGCAAGGATGACAAGAAAGATAAGTGGCGTGGCTCTTCCCAAGCCATGCACCACTCCCAAAAGAACACCGTCGCTTACTGTTCCTACGGTTGCAATATATGTAAGTAGTACATAGAAAGCGGGATTGGGACAGCCCACGCCGGCATTGCCCAAGAAAAGGCCCATGAAAAACGATTTTGAGTAATTGCCGCCTTTTTGAAGCGAAGTCGGCAGCACTTTTGCCATAAAAGGCAGGCGCAAGGCAAGAAGTTTTAATTCGGAGAGTCCAAAAACAAATGCCATTGCTCCGGCAATTCCAAACATCCAGCGAATAATGGCGTTCATGCCAATATATCCGCCTACCCAAGCGACAGCCGCGCCGTAGATACTAAGCGTAATGGCAAGTCCCAATCCGAAAAGTAATGCCATCGTAAGCCCTTTGAGCGGTGATTGCTTCATTGCCAGAGGCACAATGACGAATACTAAAGGCAGGGTGCAAGGAAGAAAAATCATGGAAAGTCCGGCTGCGTAGGCGAAAATGAGGCCAGCTTGCGCTCCGGGCGTGGTAACAAGCCAAAAAATGCCGATGATGGTGATCGAGAGGAGAAGGAAAGAAAAAATGATTAAGCTGTTACGAATTTTAGATGTCATAACTCTACTTAAGTTTTAATGAGTATGCTCGTTGTCGCCGCCACAACCATCAGAGAGATTCCATACCTCAGTTACTTGCTCGCCGGTGAAGCCATGATTTTTAATAAGGTATTTACCTAATCCGCCGTAGACATACCAACGCCAGCATTTGCAGCAGCAAGGTCCTTTCTCGTTTGAGTTAAGCATAGCGTAGTCGTATGCTTTCTGTTTTTCGGGCGTGAGTTCCACATCATAGTAGCCCAACAATTTTTTAGCCAATCCTGCCTCAATATCATACGGGTCTGGTGGAATTTCTGGAATGTCCGAATACTTTTTTAATCCTTCAACCTGTTCAGTATACCGATGAAAGTCCATTGGCGAACAACAAGAACCTTGAAGCCGCGTTCCAGCGGGTAACGACGGAATTGATTCCTTAAACGAAGCGGAACAAGAAGAGTTTCCGTTTTGAGATAAATAATCAAATTTAGCGGCTAATGCCGTTTGAACCGTACCAGTTTCGTTATAGGCAGTATTGTTTGTCAGGGATTTGCCGAGTTGGTTGGTGATATAAAAATAGACACCTCCAGCTACAATGATTAAAGCGGCGATAAGAAATAAATTTCTATCCATAGATTTAATGTCATTTTAACATGAATTGCATACTCTGTTTATTTTTCTAGCGGTAAAGTAAAGGGAAATAACCACAAGGGCTATTGCGCCAAGAAGAAAGAGGGTTTGATACTTCAAAACAAACGCAACACTTCCGATTCCCAAACCCATAATACCGAATAGAGAAGCAAGACACGACGCGCAAGTAGCGGTTCCCACAATTGCGGCAAAAGCTCCTCCGAATCCTGCCGCTGTGCCGCTTGCCGCAGATTTAGAAATATTGACCGATTGTCTTCGTTTTCTCCAAACATAGATATTCATTGAAAAATTAAGCCCCACCAAAAAAGCGAGAAATACCATCAAGAAGTAATCTTGCACGCGGAAAATTGATAGTTGAAACGCAAGCGTATTGCCGGGAGTCGTGGCAACAGGAATAAAAACAAACAATCCAAAAAATAAAAGCGCAAACGAAAGAACGATAAAACCATACATTTGTTCTCCAAGCACTTGCTTAACTGCACTATATACTTCTTGAAGTTTATTCATACGCAACAGCTTAATTTAGAAATGTCTTTGGTAAATGACAATGCGGCAATTTTTATCGCCTCGGATAGCGTCGGGAACATTGGCAAGGAGTTCACCACATCGTCAATCGTGTTTTCGTTCTTGACCAGCATCATCGCTTCGGCGATAAGTTCCCCGGCGTTTGGTGCGAGAATGTGAACGCCCAAAATTTGTTTTGTTTGCGGATGAATCGCCATTTTGATAAGTCCTTCGGTGCGGCGCATGATGATTGCTTTCGGCACATTTTCAAACGAAACCGTGCGGCACGCGCAAACGCCCACCTGCTTCATTTGCTCGTCTTCGGTAAAGCCGACACCAGCAAGCTGGGGATCGGTAAAAATGGTGTAAGGTACAGCGTTGTAATCAATGGAAAGTGTTGTGTCTTTGAGCGCGTTTTCCGCGGCAAGCGTGCCTTCGCGTCCAGCGGTCGGCTCAAGCCGCAAGGGACCGTTTGTAACATCGCCCACCGCAAAGATGTTCTTATTGGATGTTTGAAAATTTTGATTGACAGCAACAGCTTGCCGCTTGTCAATTTCAATGCCAGCGATATCAAGGCCAAGTCCCTGTGTGTTTGGCGTTTTGCCTGCCGCCAAAAGTATTTCATCAGCGGAAACTTCTTCTTGCGCCTCGCCGATTTGATACGAAACAATTCTTTTATCGCTCTCTTTGCGCGCGCTTTTTACCTCAACATTTGTTTTGATAGTAATTCCTTCTTTTGCAAGTATCTCGGCGAGGCGGTCGGTGAGTGCCTTTTCAGAGTGCGGAAAAATTGAATCGCCGCGCTGTAAAATGGTTACTTTTGTGCCAAAACGCGCAAACATTTGAGCAAATTCCAAACCAAGAGGCCCCGCACCGATGACAACCAACTCTTTCGGTTGTTTTGGCATTTTAAGAGCTTCGATATGGGTGATGAAACCAGCTTCCCGTATTCCCTCAATCGGCGGTACACTGGCGGTTGAGCCTGCGGCAATGATAAATTTTTCCGCACTCAATTTTTCGCCGTTCACCTCCACCTCATTTTGAGAAATAAATTTTGCTTTTCCCTCGATTGCCGTTACATACTCTAAATTTTTTAGCACTTTCTCGTATTTTTCTTGGCGTAATTTTTCCACTAGAGAAAGTTCGTCTTGCACGACTTTCTGAAAATCAAAATTTTTCACTTCAAGCTCAACACCGGCAACGCCGTGATGTTTTGAGTGGTGCAAAATTTCACCGGCATAGAGAAGTGTTTTTGACGGGACGCACCCGACATTGACACAAGTGCCGCCGAGCGGAAGCCCAGCGTTCACGAGCGCAGTTTTTGCTTTAAGCTCGTTAGCGCGGATTGCCGCTGCAAACGCCCCTGCACCGCCACCAATGATGATAAGGTCAAATTTTTGCATAAAGTTATGTTGTAAGCCGCTCCTTGAGCATATCGGCAAGGGGCGTTTGTTTAAGTTTGTAATAGACCGTTCGGAATTCTCGGCGGTTTTCAACCATGCCAGCCTTTTGCAACTTTTTGAGCGTATGAGAAATAGCCGAAATAGAAACGCCGATAATTTCTGAAATCTCGCCCACCGCGAGCTCTTTATGCCGACACAAGAGATAGCAAATCTTGAGCCGCGTCGGGTCGCCCACCATATTAAATTCCTTGGCGCAGCGGAGAATCGCTTTCCTATCATTCAATTCTTTTCTAATTTTTTGAATGTCTTTCGTTTGCATATACATTCAAATGATAGCAAATAAAAAGAAAAAGAGCAACAAGTATTTTATTCACAGAGAGTACCTTACCCTTTTCCGCGCACCCGCATATTTTTGTTAAAATGAAAATTGTAATTGCAAAAAATTTGAGTTATCTCAAGAAAAGACTATATAAGGTGCCGTCTCCGGCGCCATCCCCGGCCACCGCGGTAGTTTGGTGGAAGTGAGAGGATAAAAAAACAGGTCTTGCGCCTGTTTTTGGGCCATGCTAATATCTAAATCACTTGTGAGAGGCTTAAATATAACGCATAGGTTTGGCAAAAAAGAGGGTTAATGGCCTGATTTGCTCGTGTATTTCGCGAGGCGGGACTTTACCCGCCCATTTTTATTTTTATGAAAGCAGAAATATACAACATAAAAGGAGAAAAAGCCGGAACTGCGGAACTGCCGGAGCGGATTTTCGGAGTTGCGTGGAAACCGGCATTGGTAAAACAAGTATATGAAGGCGAAATGGCAAACAAGCGCCGCCCATGGGCGCACACCAAGACCAGAGGCGAAGTGCGCGGCGGAGGAATAAAACCCTGGCGGCAAAAAGGCACCGGAAGGGCACGGCACGGTTCAATACGCTCGCCGCTCTGGGTCGGCGGAGGAGTTTCTCACGGGCCTAGAAACGAAAGAAATTATCAGGTTAAAATAAATAAAAAAATGCGGCGAGGCGCGCTTCTTTCCCTGCTTTCCAGAAAATTAAAAGATAAGGAAGTTGTTGTTTTGGATGATTTTCGGCTTTCTAGCTCAAAAACAAAAGAGGCTTTCGGCGTTTTTAAAAATTTGCGCCACAGCGCAAAAATTTATAACATCGGGATTAAAGGCGGCAGAGTTTTGGCGGCTTTGCCTGCCCGTCCGGCAGGCGGGCCAAAAAAAGCTGGGATAGAAAGACCACTTCATAACTTGCCTTTTGTAAATTACATTGAACCGAGAAATTTAAATATTGCGGAGCTTTTGAATAATAAATATTTGGTTTTGGACCAGTCAAGCATTAAAGAATTAGAAAAAACTTATGCCGTTTAATTTATCGCAAATTTTCGGAGGATGGAGGAGGAAAGAAAGCAGAACGCGTAAAGCTCTTGGTTCTGGTCGCGAAAGGGGCAGGGGTATCCCTCCATCTTCCCCCTCCCTTACCAAGGGAGGGGGCGAGGGGGTGGGTTTTTCTGCTTCCGAACAAAACAAATCTGTTGGCGCGCGAGGCGGTACAAAATCCCAAAGCGAGCTTGCGCGCAGATTGCTTATTGCTCCGCACATTTCAGAAAAAGCGACGATGTTGGGCGAAGGCAGATATGTTTTTAAAGTCACCGGCGGCGCGAATAAAAATTCGCTAAAAAAAGCCATAGAAGACCGCTACGGAGTCGGTGTTGAGGCCGTGAACATTGTGGCTCCGAGAGAGAAACAGCGGCGCCGCGGCGCGAATTTGGGGATTAAGTCGGGATTTAAAAAAGCCGTCATTAAATTAAAAGAAGGCCAAACAATTTCGGAATTTTAAATTTATGAAAACTTTTGCGCCAAGAAGTCCGGGAAGGAGACAAATGACAGGTATTAACTACCGGGAATTTTTGACTCACGTACGCCCGCATCCGGAAAAATCTTTGATTTTCGGAGTGAAACGCGATGTCGGCAGAAACAATCTCGGAAGAATTACAACTCGCCACAAGGGAGGCGGGGCTAAGCGGCTCATGCGCCTGGTAGATTTCAAATTTAACAAAAAAGATATTCCTGCGCGCGTGGCATCGGTTGAGTATGATCCAAACCGCACCGCGTTTATCGGGCTCGTAATTTATAAAGACGGCGAGAAACGATATATGGTTTTGCCTAAAGATGTTCGCCCTGGCCGCGAGATTCTGGTTTCCGAAAAAGCGCCGATTCTTCCCGGCAATCGCTTGCCGTTAAGCAAACTGCTTCCCGGCACGCTTATTTATAACATCTCACTTTCTTCGGAAGGCGATGCGCTATTGGTGCGATCGGCTGGATCTTTTGCGGAGATTGTAGCAAAAGATGAGGGTTATGCAACGATTAAACTTCCGTCCGGCGAAGTTAGAAAAATAAAAGATGATGCTTGGGCCTCCGTGGGCCAGGTTTCAAACGAAGAAAATAACTTGGTTGTAATAGGGAAAGCGGGCAGGTCGCGGCTTATGGGCATTCGCCCGACGGTGCGCGGTTCGGCCATGAATCCGGTAGATCACCCTTACGGAGGCGGAGAGGGTAGAACTCTCCGCGGCACGCGCCGTCCTAAAAATAAGTGGGGGAAGGGGACGCGCGGAGTCAAAACTAGAAATCCGAATAAATATTCTTCCAAATTTATTATTAGCCGGAGGACCAAAAACTAAAATGGCGAGAAGTTTAAAAAAGGGCCCGTATACGGATCCGAAATTACTCAAAAAATTGAGCAAATTCCGTGCCGACGGGAAAGATATTATAAAAACTTGGTCTAGGCGTTCGCAGATAACCCCGGAGATGATCGGTTTTACTTTCGGCGTGCACAACGGCAAGGATTTTATTCCGGTTAGCGTTTCAGAAGAAATGGTCGGCCACAGGCTGGGAGAATTCAGCCCTACGCGGAAATTTGTAAAGCACGGAGGAAAAATGCAGAAAGAATTGGAATTACAGGCCAAGGAGGCCGAAAAAGCCAAGGCGGCTTCTGCGACAGCCGCAGCTGCGCCGGCCAACCAGCCAGCCAAAAAATAACAAAATGATAGAGATAAAAGCGCATTTAAAATATTTGAGGATGTCGCCGCGGAAAGTAAGAACGGTGGCAAACTTGATCAAGGGCAAGCCGGCTGCGGAAGCGGAAGCTGTTTTGGGTTTTCTTGCGCGCAAGCCCGCTATTCCGCTGCAAAAACTTTTGAAGTCGGCAGTTGCAAACGCCAAACACAATTTCAATGTTGAGAAAGAAAATTTATTTGTAAAAAACATTAGAGTTGATAATGGGCCGACCTTAAAACGTTTCATGCCGCGCGCCAGAGGCTCTGCTTCACCGATCAGAAAGCGCGAAAGCCATATTACCATAATATTAAATGTTAAAAATTAGAAATTTTTGAATTTTATGTCGCACACATCGCATCCATATTCAATGAGGTTAGTAATCTTGCGGCCATGGAAGTCGCGCTGGTTTGTGCGGCGAGATTTCAAGAGGCCGCTTAAGGAGGATGTGTTGCTGCGCGAATTTTTAGAAAAAAAACTGCGCGGCATGCTTGTTGATTCTATTGAAATTGAAAGATCTCCGTCAACTCTCAATGTAATAGTAAAAACCGCAAGGCCGGGCATGCTCATAGGGCGTGGCGGCGAAGGAGCCGAAAAATTAAAAAAAGACATAGAGAAGTTTTTTAAGGCAAAGATGTTCGGCAAAGCCAACCTCAAACTGACTATTGAAGAAATAAAAGCTCCGGAACAGCACGCCATGATCATGGTGGAATCTATGGCGCAGGATTTGGAGAAGCGCTTGTCATTTAGGAGGGTTTTGAAGCAAACCATTAGTAAAATTATGGCGTCTCGCGGCGTCTTGGGAGCGAAAATCGCCCTGTCCGGAAGGTTGGACGGCGCGGAAATGGCCAGATACGAATGGTTAAAAGAGGGGCAGATGCCGCTCTCAACTCTGCGCGCAGACATAGATTTCGCTAAAGGCCGCGCGCATTTGCCTTACGGAGATTTGGGTATTAAAATCTGGATTTATAAGGGCGAGGTGCTTCAAAACAATAAGCCGATTAAGTAAATTAAACCAATGCTTTTACCAAAAAGAGTAAAATTTAGAAAATGGCAAAGAATGGCCACCAAAAGGAAGCTTAAAGAAACCCGCGGCGTTACTTTGGCTTTCGGCTCCTACGGACTTAGATCAGAAGAGGCATGCTGGGTGAACTCCAAACAACTGGAAGCCGCAAGAAAAGCGATGACGCATTATGTAGAGCGCGGAGGTAAAATTTGGATACGCATCTTTCCCGATAAGCCGATAACCCAAAAACCGCCGGAAGTTACAATGGGCGGAGGAAAGGGGGATGTCGCCGGATATGTTTTTCCTGTTTTGCCGGGGAGGATTATTTTTGAAATGGACGGCGTGCCAAAAGAGGTTGCGGAGAATGCCTTGCGGCGGGCTGGCGCGAAATTGCCGGTTAGAACCAAATTTATATTCAGATAACTATGAAAACAAGCGAATTAAAAGTTAAAGACAAAAACGAGTTAATGGAGTTGCTGCAAGCAGAACGCCAAAAGATTTTGGAGTTGCGAATGAAAAGCGGCCAGTCGCGTCCGAAAAATGTTAAAGAATCCAAAGAGACCAGAAAAACAATTGCCCGCATTCTAACTTTATTAAAACAATTTAACAATTCAACCATTTAACTAATATGGCACAAGAATTAAAAGGGAAAGTGGTTTCAAATAAAATGGAAAAAACGGCGATTGTGGAGGTCTCGCGCCTTAAAAAACATCCGATTTACGGCAAATATACCAAAGTTTCAAAAAGATTTAAGGCGCATGCCGAAGAAAATATTCCGGAAGGCAAAACGGTGATTATTCAATCAACCCGCCCAATGTCAAAAGATAAAAAATGGAAGATTATTAAAGTTTTATGATCCAGCACCGCACAATGTTAAATGTGGCAGACAATTCTGGGGCAAAACTGGTCCAGTGTATTAAGGTGTTAGGCGGAACGCGTCGCAGATATGCAGGCATTGGAGATGTTGTAACGGTCGCCGTAAAAATCGCCGAGCCAAGAAAAATCGTAAAGAGAAAAGAGGTGCATAGGGCGCTTGTTGTGCGTCAAAAAAACGTTTTGAGGCGCGCTGACGGCTCTTATATCCGTTTTGACGATAACGCCGTTGTAATTTTGGATGGAAAAGAACCAAAGGGCGGACGAATTTTCGGTCCGATCCCGCGAGAAATTAAAGAAAAGGGATTTGTAAAAATAGCGTCGTTGGCAGAGGAACTAGTTTGAATTTATGAAAATAAAAAAAGGAGACACTGTTCAAATAATTTCCGGAAAAGACCGCGGCAAGCAGGGCAAGGTTCTTAAGGTTTTTCCGAAAAAAGAAAAGATTTTGGTGGAAGGAGTTGCTTTAAGAAAGAAACACCGGCGTCCGCGCCGGCAGGGACAAAAAGGCGAAGTTGTAACGTTGCCTTCGCCGATCCATGTCTCCAACGCGATGCTATTCTGTAAAAACTGCAATCGCGGCGTCCGCACCGGGTATCATATTTTAGGCGAAACAAAAGTCAGAATTTGCAAAAAATGTAAAAACGAGATTTAAAATATATGCAATCAATTAAAGAAAAATACACAAAAGAAGCCGTACCGAAGATGATGAAGGAATTCGGATTAAAATCTCCGATGGCTGTCCCGAGAATTTTGAAAGTTGTTGTAAATGTGGGCACCGGAAAAATACGCGACAAGAAAGATGCCGTAGAAACAGTTGAAAAACACCTCGCTTTGATTACGGGCCAAAAACCTTCGCCGCGGCCGGCGCGGATTGCGATTGCGTCTTTTAAGACACGAGAAGGGATGATCATTGGATATAAAGTGACTCTGCGCGGACAAAAAATGTATGATTTTCTTGACAGGCTTATTAATTTCGCCATTCCCAGAACAAGGGATTTTCGCGGGATTCCTTTAAAATCGCTTGATCACGGAGGCAATTTGACAATCGGCATAAAAGAGCATATCATCTTTCCTGAAATGATAGGGGAAGACGTGCGCAACATTTTTGGGTTGGAGGTTACGGTTGTAACGAATTCTAAAAAGCGCGGCGAAGCCGAGAAGCTATTAAGGTTATTAGGTTTTCCGCTGCAAAAAAATGGCTAAGACTTCCACATACGTAAGATCTCTAAAGCCGCCAAAATTCAAAAGCCGGGTGGTGAGGCGTTGCTTTCGTTGCCACAGGAAACGCGGCTATATGCGCGATTTTGACCTTTGCCGCATTTGCTTCAGAGAATTGGCAAACGAAGGCTTAATACCTGGAATAAGAAAATCATCATGGTAACAGATCAAATTGCAGACATGTTAATAAGAATCAAGAACGCTCAAGCGTCCAAGAAGGAAGCCGTTTCTTTTCCTTATTCCGGAATTAAGCTTGAAATCGCCAAGGCTTTGGGGCGAGCGGGATACTTAGGCGCGGCAGTTCTGAAAGGCAAAAAAAACGGGCAATCCATTGAAGTTAAGTTTTTGTATGATGAATCTGGCAATCCGAAAATTTCCGGCGTGCGGCGCGTTTCCAAACTCTCGCGCCGTACTTATCGCGGCTGGCGGGATATTTATTTCTCAAAAAACGGATTTAAGGCCGCGGTTTATTCTACCCCAAAAGGAGTTATGACCGACCGCGAGGCCAGAAAAGGAAAAGTCGGAGGTGAAATATTGTTTGAGATTTGGTAATATGTCCAGACTTGCAAAAAAACCGATAATCGTGCCGCCGGGCGTATCAATAACAGATGACCGCGGCGCTTGGGTTTTTAAGGGACCGAAAGGCGAATTGAAAAAATCGTTTTCTTCTTATGCGAACATTGAAGAAAAGCCGGAGGGGGTTTTTATTTCGCTCAAACCGCGCGTTCCAAAAGAGGCTTATGCCGTGCTTGGCACGACTGCGGCGCTTTTTAAAAATTGCATTTTGGGCGTTAAGGACGGTTTCGAAAAAAAACTGGAAATCGCGGGCATCGGCTTCAAGGCGCAGGCGGAAGGGCGCGACCTGATCTTGTCTTTGGGATTTACACATCCGGTGCGGGTTGCCGCGCCTGAAGGCATTAATTTTAAGGTGGAAAAAAATATCATTTTAGTAAATGGCGCTGATAAAGAATTGGTTGGGAGGGTGGCGGCGGAAATACGCGCTCAAAAGCCCCCGGAACCATACAAGGGCAAGGGCATACATTATTTTGGAGAAATTATAAGGAGAAAGGCCGGCAAGAAAGCGGTAGCCGCGGCATAAATATGATTTCAAAAAGAACCATAAGGCATAAGCGGGTTAGGGCAAAAATTTTTGGCACAAATGAGAGGCCGCGCTTTTCGGTTTATCGCTCCAACAGGCACCTATTTTTACAACTTATAGACGACGATAAGGGGAAAACCATTTTAGGAGTGTCAGACAAGCATATTAAAATGAAAAAGGGCCAAAAAAAATCAGATTTTGCTTATGAGGCAGGAAAGCTTTTGGCTAAACTGGCAAAAGAAAAGAAAATTACAAGGGCTGTTTTTGACCGCGGCGGCTATAAATATCATGGCCGAGTCAAAAAAGCCGCTGAAGGAGCCAGAGAGAGCGGATTAAAATTATAATGCAAATCAACGAATGATATTCGAATGCAACAAATTACAAATAAACTATTCGTTATTCGTATCATTAGCATAAGATTTGTAGATTAGTATTATATTATGGTTAGACAGCAAAGACAAAAAAGCGAATACGAACAAAAATTAATTGATCTTCGCAGGGTCGCCAGGGTTATGGCGGGCGGACGGCGTTTTACTTTCCGCGCGGCTGTGGTTTTGGGCGACCAAAAAGGCAAGGTTGGCTTTGGTTTGGGCAAAGCCGCAGATACTTCGCAGTCCATTGAAAAAGCGGCGCGCAAGGCTAGAAAAAATATGCTTTTTGTGCCGCTGACCAAAGAACAATCTATACCGCATGAAGTTTACGCAAAATTCGGCAGCGCAAGAGTTATTTTAAAGCCGGGCAAAGCCGGAAAAGGTTTGGTCGCTGGCGGGGCCGCAAGAACTGTGCTGGCTTTGGCCGGAGTGAAAAACGCCAGCGCAAAAATTTTATCTCACACAAAAAACAAGCTTACCAACGCGCTTGCTACCCTTGAAGCGCTGAAAAAGTTGAAAGAGAGGAAATAATCTGTTACAATGAATTTATGGTAAAAGAAATAGCAGATGGCATAGTTTTAAACCCAGATGTGAAATTTGGGAAGCCGATTATTAAGGGGACAAGAGTGCCAGTTGACTTAGTGGTGGGAAAGATTGCTGGGGGCATGACATTTGAAGAAATTATGACAGAGTACGATCTTACAAAGGATCAGATTTTGGCTGCGCTTCGCTATGCTGCGAGTTTGGTTGCAGAAGAAAAGCTTGCTTATGTATGAGAGTTGTTGTTGATGAGGATTTGCCGAGGTCATTGGCGCCACTTTTTCGCGAGAAAGGTTACGAAGTTTATGATGTCAGAGATGTGGGGCTTCGTGGCCACTCTGACGAAGAAATTTTTAAATTTGCACAAAGCAAAAACGCAGTTATTTTTACTGCGGATTTAGGTTTTGCGGATATAACAAAATTTCCACTCAGCAGCCACAACGGCATCGTAATTTTGAGATTTCCAAATGAACTTACGGTAAATGCAATGCTTAAAATGATCAGCCCGATGATAGACGAAATTGCCACCGAAGATTTGCGCCGCTCAATTGTTGTTTTCTCTCCGCATCGGATTAGAATGCGAAGCGGCAATGAGTAAACTCACCAACGCGCTTGCTACCCTTGAAGCGCTGAAAAAGTTGAAAGAGAGGAAATAAAAAAATTTGAAACAAAAAAGCGCCACACCCGAAGGTGGTGCGCATGATTAGGAGATACATATTCGCCTTTTCTGAGTACTGATCAGTTCGGGACTCCTAAAATTTCCCGAACCATCACCTCTTGCTACATGGGTGTGTCCATCCACGCCCAAAACTAAATCCAGAATACCGTCACGGTCGATATCGGTAAAACATATCCTATCCGGAGGCTTTTTAAATTGCAAAACCAGACGGCGCCCGGTTTTTGATTCGTTGGGTGATATCCACAAATTATATCCTACATAGTCCCAGTGAATCCTACCAGTACTTCCGAACACAGTTTCGTGTTTCCCGTCGCCATCTAGGTCAATGTAAGCTAAAATGTCTTCTTTGTCCCCAAAAGCCGGTGAGAAGAACAATGGTAACCTGTCTTTGATAAATGGCGAATCTGGAGAATCTGAAACAGAAGACTGCCCGAAAAGGACCATGAGAATCAAACCAAAGAGTACGATTATCCCAACTAAAACCGCAAAAGAGGGCGGGTTCTCTTCCATCATCACAATCTCCTTTCAAGGAATCTAAGCCCAATTTAAAGCTAGCATACCTGTTTATTTGTGTCAAGTCCTTGTCTATCGCGCCCTTTTAAGCTAGCATGGTTGTCATTATGCAAACTCATAATTTGTTAAAATCAAACAGGAGAAAACACAAACGCATTGGCCGCGGGGGGAAGCGCGGGTCATTTTCGGGCAGGGGAATTAAGGGGCAGAAATCACGCTCCGGTCGCAGGATTCGCCCGCAAATTCGTGATATTATAAAGAAGATCCACAAACGCCGCGGTTATAAGTTCAGGCGCGGGTTTGTCATGAAGCCGGCTGTGGTGAATCTAGGCGGTTTGGATAAAAAATTCGTTGACGGAGAAAAAGTGACTGTGAAGCTTTTGGCGGACCGCGGTCTTATTGCGGCGAGAAACGGAAAATTTCCGAAAGTCAAAATTTTGGGAGCAGGAAAGCTTACAAGAAAGTTAACCTTTGAAGAAGATATTTTGATGTCGGAATCTGTCAAAAAACATGTGGGAAAAATTTAAACTAATTTTAAAAGATATTGATTTGCGCCGAAAATTTTTGTATGTTTTGGGCTTTTTGGCCATTTTCAGGCTGATTTCTTCAGTTCCTATTCCCGGGATTGATGCCGAAAAACTGCGGCAGTTTTTTGAGGCAAACCAGTTTTTCGGGCTTTTGAACCTTTTTTCCGGCGGTGCCTTGGGAAATCTTTCTATTATGATGTTGGGAGTCGGCCCGTACATTACCGCATCAATCATTATGCAGCTTCTGACGATGCTCATTCCTGCTTTAAAAGAATTGCAACAGGAAGAAGGTGAAGCCGGCCGCCAGAAATTTAATCAGTATTCGCGCATGCTCACGGTGCCGTTGGCTTTGGTTCAGGGCTTCGGGCTTTTGACGATTTTGGAACGCCAGGGAATTTTGCAATTTTTAACCTTTTACGAAAAATTCGGGAACATGATTATAGTTGCCGCCGGTTCAATTTTGCTTATGTGGATTGGCGAGCTGATTTCTGAATACGGAATCGGCAACGGCGTGTCTCTTCTTATCTTTGCGGGTATTGTGGCGCGCCTGCCTTCCGATTTCAGGCAAACCGTAATCGCATTTGATCCGTCGCAGCTGCCGACGCTCATTTCATTTTTTGTTATCGCTGTTGTTACTGTTGCGGCCGTCGTTTATATTTCCGAAGGCGACAGGCCTATTCCCGTTTATTATGCAAAAAGAATCCGTGGAATGAGAATGTATGGCGGCACTACGACTTATCTGCCTCTTAAGGTGAATCAAGCCGGAGTGATTCCTATTATTTTTGCTCTTTCCATCCTGCTTTTGCCGCAAATGGTTGCTAATTTTTTTACAGCCTCTTCCAGCGCTATTTTGCGGGCGGTGGCGGCTTTTGTGATTAACTTTTTGGGAAGTTCCTGGGCTTACGCGGCGGCTTATTTCATTTTAGTTTTTCTATTTACTTATTTTTATACGGCGGTAACTTTTGATCCACAGGCTGTTTCTAAAAATCTTCAGCAAAGCGGGGCTTTCGTCCCCGGCATAAGGCCGGGCGCTTCAACGGCGGAATTTTTAAGCAAAATTGTTACGCGCATTACTTTCGTGGGGGCGCTTTTTTTGGGCGCGGTCGCGGTTTTGCCGATTGTCGTGCAGGGTTTTACAGGTATTGCCACTTTGACTATCGGCGGCACGGCTTTGCTGATTGTCGTTTCTGTTGTTTTAGAAACCGCCAAGCAGGTGGAGGGCCAATTATCTTTGCGCGCGTATGAGTAATGCACTTTACAGCTTTGCTTTCATTGGGCGTTCCGGCTGCGGCAAGGGGACGCAAGCGGAATTATTAAAGAAATTGTTAGAGAATAAAAGCGGACTGAATAGCGTGCTATATATTTCTACAGGTGCGCAATTGAGAGGACTGCTTGATCATCCTGAATTTTTGACAGCCAGGTTTCTGCAAAACAAAATTCTTGGTCCGGGAGAAAAAGCGCCGGATGCTTTGGCTATTTGGGCTTTCACAAAAGAATTAATACATGGAGTGACGGAATCTAATCACATCATTGCGGACGGGACTCCGCGCACAGCAATAGAGGCGGAGGTTTGGGATGAAATTTTAGATTTTTATGACCGCAAAAACGTTTTTCGTATTTGGCTGAATTGCAGCGCGGAGTGGGTGCGCGATCGTATGCTTGCTAGGGGCCGGGCAGATGACAATCCGGAAAACATCAAGCACCGCATGGCTTATTACGAAAAACGCGTTGTGCCGGCAATAGAATTTTATAAAAAAAGCGCAAAACACAAGTTTTTGGAAATAAATGGTGAGCAATCTGTTGAAAAAGTTCATCAAGACATTGTAAAAGCAGTTGGGCTATGATCATCAAAAACCAAAAAGAGCTTGAGATTTTGCGGGAAGGCGGCAAGAGACTTGCCGCCGTTTTGCAGGAAGTTGCACACCATGCGATTGCCGGAGTTTCCGCGCGTGAGCTGGATGATTTGGCGGAGAAGCTGATTTTAAAAGCCGGAGGCGCGCCTTCATTTAAGGGATACAAAGTTCGGGGAGCGCCGATGCCCTATCCGGGCTCGCTTTGCGTTTCTATAAACGACGAAGTTGTGCATGGGTTGCCGACGGACAGGGTTTTGAAAGCAGGGGACGTTGTGGGGTTGGATATCGGGATGCAATGGGAGGGGCTGTTTACGGATACTGCGCTTACTTTGGTGACCCAAACCGAGTTTAGGTCAACAAGTGACCTAAACTCGGTTTGGGGCAGATCAAACAAACTTATTGAAGCCACTAAAAAATCTTTGGAAATCGGCATCGCGCAAGTCCGCGCGGGAGCGCGAGTCGGCGATATCGGATACGCAATTCAGCAATTTTTAGAAAAAGAGGGTTTCGGTGTTGTCCGTGAGCTTGTTGGGCATGGCGTCGGAAGTGCTGTTCACGAGGATCCGGAAATCCCGAATTTTGGAAAAAAAGGAGTCGGCGCCGAACTTGTTGAGGGAATGGTTATTGCATTGGAGCCAATGGCGACCGACGGCAGTCCAAAAGTAAAAATTGCTCCCGACGGCTGGATATGGGTGACCAGCGACGGCTCCCGCGCCGCCCATTTTGAGCATACGGTGGTAGTAACAAAAAATAGGGCGGAGGTATTGACAAAGTGGTAGAATTACTGTCTGCCGTAATAATAAGCTACGGCAAATGAAAAAATTACTAGAACGCCGAAAATTATATAAAGTATTGTGTCGGTGCTCATGGCTTTTTTTGGCTTAACTTTATGCCTATAAAAAATGCGATAAGACCTACTACTAACGCGTAAATATAGACGACGATTGGATTCATGGTTTTATGCTTTTAAATTTAGTTGATAATAAAGTTGCTAGCGTCAAAAGCGCCGTGGTTGCAACGGCCCCGCCGGCAAATGTGGTAAGCGAAATTGGTCCGACAATGCCAGGAATGAAAAATCCGATAACAGCAGAGCCAAACACTATCTTTGCTGAATCTGTAAGAAAATCAGTAATGACTTCCATAAGCTGATTGTAACATTAACAACATAAACGTCAAAACTGCTGGACATGGGTCACTCGTGACGGCTCCCGCGCCGCCCATTTTGAGCATACGATTGTTGTAACAAAAACCGGCGCGGAGGTATTGACAAAGCAATAGTTAATTTGCTACATTAGCCATAGAACAATCTAACAAAAGGGTGTTTTACAATGACAAAATTTGACGATCTTATATTGGAGATTTCCGCGAAAGCGAGCATTAACTTTGATATGGCGGCAAGGGTTATATTTCTGACTCTCAAAACACTCGTGCCCAAAGAAGCATCAAAACCAGTCTTAGCTGACATAGCTGTTAACGCTATGCACGAGTGCGATCGGAGAAGGGCTGTTGAATTGATAAGCTCGTAAAACACAGAAACTATCTGCGGCCACCTAGGCCGCTTTTTTGTTTGGTTTCCGGCATGTTAAAATAAACCCATGCCACAACCTGACGTGTATTTGTCGGTTATTGTTCCGGCTTACAATGAGGCAGAGCGGTTGCCGAAAACACTGCGCCGCTTTCATGAATATTTGTCAGAGCAGGCTTACAGCTACGAAATTTTGGTTGTAAACGACGGATCGCGTGACGGAACTGCGGAAATTGCGGGGAGAGCGGTTAACGATATAAAAAATTTGCGGATTATTGACCGCAAAAGAAATATGGGCAAAGGTTATACCGTGCGGGAAGGCATGCTTGCCGCATACGGCAGAATACGCCTTTTTGCCGACGCTGACAACGCTACGGACATTTCACATTTTGAGGCGATGCGCGCGTTTTTTGACAAGGGTTACGAAGTTGTAATTTGCTCCAGAGATCCCAAAGACGCCGCGGGCGCAAAGCAGGCGGTGTCGCAGGTTTGGTGGAAGAGGCTTTTAGGAAATATGGGAAACCTTTACATTCAATGGATGGCCGTTCCGGGAATTTGGGATACGCAGTGCGGTTTTAAGGCGTTTCGTGATTTCGCGGCGGAAAAAATTTTTAATTCCGCAAAAATAAATCGTTGGGCTTTTGACGTTGAGACTTTGGCGCTTGCCAAGCGCTTCGGATACAAAATCGGGATTGTTCCGGCGAACTGGATTAACGATCCAAGGACTTCCGTAAAGTTCGGATCTTATTTCAGGACTTTGTGGGAGGTTTTTAAAATTAATCGCAGATTAAAGAAAATAAAATTATGAAAACAACGATAGAATTTAGAAAGGATCCAGTATCCGGCGATTGGGTTTTGGTTTCCACCGGTATTCAAAAAAAACCAGTTTTTTTTAAGGGCGAGGTGAGCAAGCCATCACCAAAATCACGATGCCCTTTTGAGGACCCGCAAAAGTCCAACCAAGAAAAAATTCTGTTGTGGTTCCCAGCGCCAGGCAAAAAAGATTTAAAAGACTGGTGGGTGGCGATTTTTCCCAATAAATATCCGGTAGTTGAGCGCTCAAATATCTGCCCGCCGCTTGAGAGATGCGGAATACACGAAACAAAGATCGGGGTTGGATTTCAGGAGGTTATAGTAACCAGGTCGCACGACAGACATTTCGGCGCCATGTCAAAAGGCGAAATAGAATTGGTAATTGAGGCGTACCAATCAAGATATCAGGCTCTTTCAGCCGAGTCTTGCGTTGATTACATTTTAATAATTCACAATCACGGATCCCGCGCGGGCGCTACCGTGCCGCATCCGCACTCCCAGGTTTTTGCAATTCCGATAATTCCACCGGATGTTAAAAGAAGCATTGAAGGATCCAGAAAATATTTTCATACACACAAAAGGTGCGTGCATTGTGATGTTTTGCGAACGGAGATTAAAGAAAAAAAGCGGCTTATTTATCAAAATAAGTCATTTGTTGTGCTGGCCCCGTATGCTTCGCGGGTGGCGTATGAGATAAGAATTTTCCCAAAAAGGCACGAATCCAGGTTTGAGGCTATTGATCAGGAGCAGCGCAATGATTTGGCGGACGCATTGAGCGTAATTTTTTCTCGTTTTATTAAGACGCTGAAAAATCCGGATTATAACTTTTTCATACATACCGCCCCGCCCAAAGAGCGGCACGCGCGGCACTATCATTGGCACATGGAGATTTTGCCGAGAATAGCCACATGGGGCGGCTTGGAACTCGGCGCCGGGATAGATGTGGTTAAAGTCGCTCCCGAAGAAACAGCCAGAATTTTAAGAAGATGATTATTGACGCGCATACTCATGTAGGCATTTGGGGCACAAAAACCGGAAAGCTTGCTTTTGAAGGTTCTCTGAAATTATTGCTTAAAGAGATGAAGGCTAATCATGTTGACCGTGCTCTTGTGATAGCTAACTATAAAAAAACCAACTTTAATCTTTCAATGGTCGATGAGCTAAAACTGACGCGCGAAGCAAAAAACCTAATTAACATAGGTTCTTTGGATGTGCTGCATTACACAGAAAAAGACCTGGATTTGCTGGATGAATTACTAAACAAGAAGCTCATCGGGGGCATCAAACTGCATTTGGGATACCAAAATTTTTATCCGTACGAAAAAATATGCCATCCAATATACAAGCTATGTCTCAAACACGATGCGCCGGTTATTTTTCACACAGGTGATACTTTGGCTATTCCAGGAGAGCCCGCGGCAAAAGTTAAGTATTCGCATCCGTTGCATGTAGACGAGGTTGCCACCGAATTTCCGAGTCTCAAAATAATCATTGCGCATATGGGGAACCCGTGGCTGGTAGATTGCGCGGAGGTATTGTATAAAAATGATAATGTGTATGCGGATATTTCCGGACTTGTTGTTGAAGATGCAGATTTAAATTCTGCTTACGGAACACTTATGAAAAATCGGATTCAAGAGCTTTATGTTTACAGCTCGCCGCGCAAGCTGCTTTACGGGACGGATTGGCCGCTGGCTTCTATGAAAACATATGTCAATTTTACTAAGAGCTTGGGTATCGCGAAAAGGGATTTGGATTATGTTTTTTATAAAAACGCGGTAGAATTATTTAAATTATGAAGAAGCTGATAATAGCAAACTGGAAGATGAATCCGGGAAGCCAGCGAGACGCTTCGCGTCTGGCCCATTTTGTGGGGCGCGGGCTTAGAAAAGCAAAGAATGTTGAGATTGTACTTGCTCCGCCTTTTGTTTATTTGCCGCTTCTTTCTAATTTCAAACTTCCAACTTCTAACTTCAAACTCGGCGCTCAAGATACATTTTGGGAAAAGGGAGGGGCTTACACTGGAGAAATTTCTGCGTTACAGCTTAAAGCGTCCGGCGTAAAATTGGTCATTGTTGGGCATTCTGAAAGGCGGGCATTGGGAGAAAGCAACGAAGTTGTGCACAAAAAATTAAACGCCGCGTTAGGGGGTGGGCTGAAAGCGGTGTTGTGCGTCGGAGAAAAAGAAAAGGAGCGCGAAATCGTGTTTCCTAAAATAATCCGTGACGAACTTCATGAAGGCTTAAGAAAAATTAAAAAATCTTTGATTAAAAATTTGATTATTGCCTATGAGCCGGTTTGGGCTATCGGCACCGGTAAGGCAGACACGCCGAAAGACGTTTATGAGATGTCTATTCTTCTGCGCCGCGAGCTTTACAAAATGTTCGGAAAAAAAATTGCTTCAAAAGTGCCGATTCTCTATGGCGGCTCTGTGACCGCGGAGAACGCGGCGGAATTTGTGGGCAGGGGGATGGTGGACGGGCTTTTGGTTGGCGGGGCTAGCTTAAATGCTAAAAGTTTTGTAAAGATAGTAGAAGAAGTTGGCGCGACATGAAGAAAGTCCTTTTAAGGGTGGATTTTAATGTTCCGCTCAAAAACGGCAAAATTGCGGATGATTTTCGCGTCCGCGCTTCTTTGCCGACAATTGTGTATTGGCTGAAGAAGGGCGCGCAAGTTTTTTTAATTGCGCATTTGGAGGAAAACGGTAATGCGCCGCATCTCAACGAGGCGAGAAGCTTGTTGGAGGGGTTGCTGGGATTGCGGGTGGGTTTCGTGCAAGGCAAGCTGCCGCCAAAACCTCTTGAGTTTGCCGAGCGCGTTGTTCTCTTTGACAACATCCGTTTAAATCCTGGCGAGAAAGCTTGTGATTTGAGTTTCGCTAAAACTCTCGCGGCTTGGGGCGACTATTATGTCAACGACGCTTTTTCCGCATCGCACAGAAAACACGCTTCTATTGTTCTTCTGCCTGAGCTTTTGCCGCATGAAGCCGGTTTTTTGTTTGAAAAAGAGACGGAAAATCTGTCCAAATTTTTTAAACCCGATCACCCGTTTCTGTTTATTTTGGGCGGAAAAAAATTTGAGACGAAAGAGCCTCTGATTTCGCGGTTTTTGACTAGCGCAGACGCTATTTTTGTGGGTGGCGCGCTCGGCAATACGTTTTTGTCCAACAAAGGATACCGTGTCGGCAGTTCGCCCGTGGAAGACGTGCAAATATCCCGGTATGTTCTTACGAATCGTAGGGTTTTGTTGCCGGAAGACGCTGTTTTGCTCCGCGGTAAAAAAAAGAAAATTGTTTCTTTGATTCCAACTAGCAATATTGAGCACGGGGATTTGATTTACGACGCCGGGCCGCAAACCATTAAAACGTTGGCGGATTTGGCAAAAAAAGCGAAATTTGTTTTGTGGAACGGCACGCTCGGCGTTTGCGAAAAAGGATTTACATACGGCACAAAAGCTCTGGCAGAAGAGCTGGGAAAATCAAAAGCTTTTAAGGTGGTTGGCGGCGGAGATACTGTTGCGGCAATTCGCAAATTCAAACTGGAGAAAAACTTTGATTTTATCTCCACCGGCGGCGGCGCAATGTTGGAATTTCTCGCGAAGGGCACCCTTCCGGGGATCGCCGCCCTCAGTGGCGAGCCTCGCCTCTGGCGGGAGGCGTTGAAGAAAAAATAACGCGCAGTCGATGTTTCGCGTACCGTTGATACGGTTTTGGTTGTATGCTAACTTATAACAAGAAGGAGAACATAACAAAAGGAGGCTTTATGGCTCAAAAAAATAAAGCGAAGATGAAGGTATATTACAAAGAAATATCTCGCTGTGTACATCAGCCGCAATACAAATGTCCTCCACATGTTTGGTATTTTGCCAACGTAATTTTTCATTGGATGTGTGAGTTTTGCCCAGCCATGCGTCACAGCGAGCCGAAATCGGGTTTAAGAACTAAAGATGTTGAACACATTCATCCTGACGGTAAAAAAGTAGTAAGCTTATAAAGGCCAACCAAGGCCTTTTTGTTTTTGTAATGGCTCAATGATATACTCCATTTATCATGGCTTGGTTTAAAGATGCTGAACATTTTAAGTCGGTTTGCGGGTATGAGATAAACGGCGGATGGTACCCGAGAGTAACGCAGATTTTGTCAATTAAAGCAAAACCGGCCCTGGAATTTTTTTTTAAAGAAGTCGGGTCTTACGCCGCCGCGGACGATATAAAAACAAAATCTGCGGAGGAGGGGACGCTGGTGCATGAAACTATCCAGAAGCTGGCGGTTGGGGAGGCAATCGCGGTTCCCAAAGAAATTGAGCCGGCCGCGTCTGCCTTTAAGGAATTCCAGGAAAAAAATCAGATTTTTTTCCATCCGGAATACGTGGAAAGCAGGGTTTGGTCCGATCTTCACCGTTATGCCGGCACCGTTGACGCTCTGGCTACCATCGGCGGAAAATTCGGCGTTTTGGATATAAAAACTTCAACCGGGTTTTATCCGGAATATAATTTGCAGACCGCAGCTTACGTTTTGGCTTTGCAGGAATTGGATTTGAAGCGCGCGCTGAAATTGCCCGGAGAGGTGGCTACGCGCTGGATTTTGAGAGTGGACCAGCAAAGAAAATGCTTGCGTTGCGGCGCGAGCTTGCGCGAAAAAGGGGGGCGCAATAAAATCCGGAATCCGAAACCTGAAGCGCGAACAGGTGTCGGAAACTGCGGCTCTTCGCACGAAGATCATTATTGGGGGCCAATGGAGGGAATAGTTGAGATGCGCGAGTTTCCGTATTATTTTAAGGACATCAAAGCTTTTTTGGCAGCCAAAATCCTTTGGGAATGGGAAAACGATTATTGGCTGAAACAAGTCGGGTATTTGAGATGAAATACGACATCTATTTTCACGGGAATTGTTTTGATGGGGCGGCGTCCGCCGCGACGCTTTCGCATTTTCTGAAATTGCGGGGCGATAGTTACGGAAAATTTATTCCGCTTACTCACCCTGTAAATAAAAAATGGTGGAGAAAATTAAAGATGAAAAGCCCAAGCGCTGTTGTTGATATCACTTATCACCCAAGAGCAAAAATCTGGTTTGATCACCACCCGACGACTTTTATTGATAAAAGGTGGGAAAAAGATTTCAAAGCATCTGACATCAAACTTCTGACTTCAAACTTCAAAATTTTAGATACAAAAAGTCCGTCATGCACGGGACTCATTTTTCGCCATTTTACAAAAAACTTCGAGATAAAAGCGCCGAAACACATAAAAGAATTGGCGAAATGGGCTGATATAATTGATAGGGCCAGGTTTAAAAATGCGCGGGAAGCTATGGGTTTTCAACAGGCCGCATTGAGAATCGCAAAATCATTTGTTGATAAAAAACCATCGCTGTCTTACGCGAAGTTGCTGATTAAAGCGTTAAGTGAAAAATCAATGATTTTTATTGATAAATTAAAACCCGTCCGAATCAGATTTTTGAAACACAAACGGGATTTTAAAAAATCTATGCCGGAAATTAAAAAGCATTTGGTTTTACGCGGGAAGGTGACCATTCTTTACGGAATGAACAAGCGCTTGGCCGGCGCAAGATTCGCTTCTTATTATTTCTATCCGCAATCTAAATATTCCGTAAGAATTTTGAAACGTGGCAATAAACATGTTTTAAGCGTCGGCCAAAACCCATGGAATCCGCCAAGGCATCCGCGCATCGGTCAATATTTAGAAAAAAAATACGGCGGAGGAGGGCATTCTGTCGCGGGGAGCGCGGCTTTTACAAAAAAAAACGACGCCTTGCGCGAGGCATTGAATATAGCAGATTATTTAAATAAACATGTCTAAAGAAAAATTAGAAAAATTAATTGTCTATACGGACGGGGGATCTCGTGGAAATCCGGGGCCGGCGGGGATCGGGGTGGTTATTTGCGATGCGGGAGAGCGGATGATTAAAGAATACGGAGAGAAGATCGGCACAAAAACAAACAATGAAGCTGAATACGAAGCGGTGATTTTTGCGCTAAAAAAGATAAAAGCGCTTTTCGGAAAAGAAAAAACAAAAAAAATGGAGGTGGAAATGCGGATGGATTCGGAGTTTGTCGCCAGCCAGCTTAATGGAAAATACAAAATTGAGGAAGAAAGAATGTTCCCGCTTTTTATTGCGGTATGGAATCTTAAGATGGATTTTGCTAAGGTAACGTTCAGCCATGTTCGGAGAGAGAACAATCGCGCCGCTGACAGATTGGTGAACGCCGCGCTGGACTCCGACCAAGGCCGGCTGTGGCAATAAAATATACACCATATTTTTTGGTCGCATTTTTGGCGGGAGTCGGTATCCGCTCGTTTTTTAATGTGCCGGAAAAGTGGATATTGGGAGGATTGGGTGTCGCCACCGGATTTTTAGTTGCTTTGTTTTTTAGAGCAAGATTGACACCTCACCGGTTTTTCTCCGTATTATTTTTTCTTATCTTTTTTCTCATCGGCCTGTTCCGTTTTTCGGTTTTTGAAAACAAGGTTGTAGATGACCAACTTCACAACCGCTATGGCGAGGCGATTGTTTTGCGCGGTACTGTTATCTCAAGCGAAATAAAGCAAAACTCGTCGCGCATAGTTTTGGAAACAGAATTCGGGCGGCTTTTAGTTGTGAGTCGAATTTATCCGCAGTACAGATACGGAGAGAGGCTGGAAGTGGCTGGCGAGATATTAGAGCCGGAAAATTACGGCGATTTTGATGTAAAAAAATATTTGGCAAAGGACCTGATTTATTCGCAAATGCTTTTCCCGGAAATTAAGGAGATACCCCACCTCCCAACACCCTCCCCTTACGAAGGGGAGGGGGAAAAGAAAGAGACACTGTCTCTTTTTTGGGGGAGAGGTATTCTGGTACCGACGAAGAACAAAATTTTGGTTTCTCTTTTTCGTGTAAGGGAAAAATTCGAGCAAAATCTCAAACTTATTTTGCCGGAGCCGCACGCATCTTTGGCCAACGGCATGCTTTTGGGAGCAGGAGGCGTTTTGCCGCAAGATTTATTGGATGCTTTCAGAAAAACGAGCACAATTCATATTTTGGTGCTTTCCGGCTACAACATCACAATTGTCGGCACATTTCTTCTAGCGTTTTTTGGTTTTATTTTGCCGTACACGTTTGCATGGACCCTGTCTATTGTGGGTATTATCTTTTTTACTTTAATGACCGGTGCGGAGCCGGCTGCTGTGCGAGCGGCGATTATGGCGGTTGTCGGACTTTTGGCGTTAAGGACGGGGCGGCTGCGCGCGCCCCTACTTTCGCTTGTGCTCGCTGCGGCTCTCATGGTTTTTATAAATCCGATGTATTTGAGGTTTGATCGGGGTTTTCAGCTCTCTTTTGCGGCAACCTTGGGGCTGATTTTACTTGCCTCGCTCTTCCAGAAGTTTTTTTGGTTTTTGCCAAAATTTTGGGGGATGCGTGAGGCGGCGGCGGCTTCAGCCGCGGCGCAAATTTTCGTTTTACCGTTTCTGATTTTTTGGGGAAATTCTGTTTCGGTTTTTGCTCTGCCGGCGAATATTTTGGTTGTGACCGCCGTCCCGGCGGTAATGCTTTTTAGTTTTTTGGGCGGCATTGCGGCGTTTGTATCTCCGGCGCTTGGAATCATGATATCTGCCGCAAGTTTCGTTATAATTTCTTATCAAATTTATGTCGTGGAATTTTTCTCAAAGTTCAATATATAAATTTTATAAAATCCACCAAAGAAAAATATTTGGCGGAGCTGCGTTTTTGCTTCTCGCTTTGTTTTTTTTGGTTGGGTACAGAGTTTTTGATTACGTTCAAAAACCGGATCTGGAAGTTTCTTTTTTTGACGTTTGGCAAGGCGATTCAATTTTTGTGGAATCAAAAGACGGAACACAAATTTTAATTGATGGGGGTCCGCCTAATAGAATTTTGCCAAATTTAGGGAGCCGGATGTCTTTTTTTGACAGATTTATTGACGTTGTTGTGCTTACTCATCCGCACGCCGACCACGTCTCGGGACTGATTGAGGTTCTGGGGCGGTATAATATTGGGATGATTATTGAAAGCGGTGTTGATTATCATACGGCGGAGGCAAAAATTTTTGAAAGCTTGGTTGCGGAGAAAAAATTGAAAAAGGTCACAGTTGACCATCCGATTAATTTAAATTTTGCGAACGGGGCGGTTTTGAAATTCATTTACCCGGAAGAATCTTTTGTTGGGATGACGCTAAAAAATGTGCACGATTCGGCTTTGGTTGGTGAATTGGATTTTGAAGACAAAAAAATTCTTTTTATGTCGGATGCCGAGAAAAATTTGGAAAAGCGTTTGGTGGAGGAGGGGAGAGTCGGAGATGTTGATGTTTTAAAAACCGGCCACCACGGCTCCAAAACTTCCAGCAACGATTTTTTCTTGCGTGTGACAAAGCCAGAATACGCAATAATCTCTTCCGGCGCGCGCAATCGCTATGGACATCCGGCGCAGGAAGTTCTTTCGCGCCTTGCCTCCGCAGGCGCCCAAATTTTTCGCACAGATTTGGACGGCACAATAACTCTAGAAATCCGCAACGGCAGTTTGATTTGGAAGTAATTTACTAAGATAACTTGACGACCGCTCCACAATTTTAGTAGGTTGGAAATAATGAGAAGGTCAGCAAAAACAAAAGAGATTTTAACTGTTCTCATTGGAGGCATTTCGGCAACCGCAGAAATTTTAGACAAAATTTTACCGAATTATCATAGGTCGTACAAAAACGCCAAACAAACATTATATTCCGGTAGCATTTCGACGAAAAAAGAACTGAAAAAAAATATTGCAAAACAACAGTTTTATTCTCTATTAAATCATTTGAAAAGGCACGGGCTTGTGGAAAAAAGAATAATTCACAATGAGACTCTGTGGAAAATTACGCTTACTGGTATTGATAAACTCAGAATCCTTAAAGAAAGAGGTGGGTTGCATTATGAACCAGAAAAAGATAACAAATTGAAAATCATAATATTTGACGTTCCGGAAAAAGAAAAATGGAAGCGCGCTTGGCTTCGAGACGCATTGCGGCAACTAGATTTTCGAATATTGCAAAAGAGCGTTTGGGTTGGCAAGAGCAAAATCCCCGAAGCTTTTTTGGAAGACTTGCGATACAGGCGTTTGCTGAACTATATTCATGTTTTAGAGGTTAGTAAAACTGGGACTGTTGTGGAGTTAACTTAGTGTGTCTTGTGTTTGCGGGTCTATTATTGAGTTACTAAGATAATAAAACGATCGCTCTATAATTTTAGTAAACAAAAAAGCCGGCTTATTTCGCCGACTTTTGTTCACCTTTTTGTTCAGAGCAATATAACAGACTAATCCAACCTATCGGAGTTACTAAGAACGCAAGCAGTATATAGCTCAAGAAAGCTCCCGCTAGGAAAACAAAGAATTTCTCAAACACAGACATGGTTTGTAGATTTGCTGTGTCGGATATTGAGATCAAAAAGCTGATGCTAAAGGCCAAACAAACCAGCATAATATGCTCCACAATAAGCAGTTTCCCCGCATTGGGTTTGAAACTCGCGCCACTTAATGCGAATGCGGCTCTCATGTTTTTTCACCTCCTTTCTGTTTTCCTTTTAGCCAGAGCTTGTAGCCATAAGGGTCATTTTCTTTGAGATAATTTGCAACATTGTCGGCGTTCCAGATTTGTACTTGAATGTCAGATTCTCGCGCCATTTTCATATCGCCTCGCACGCCGTCTGAAAAAGCAACGCCGTCTTCCAAAGCCCAGACTTGCTGGCATTCTAACATATCAGCGCGCCCGAACTCTTGGCCCAATTTGCGCTCTTCCGGACTAAAATCATCCATAAACGAGCAATAAGTTAACGCTGTTGGTATCGGATGAAATCCTCGTTTCAGCGCAAATCTCGCGAACGCTCTCATCCTGTTTAAATTTTTCTCAAACTGTTTTTTGGTTTTCGCTCCGATTCGCGAGGCGATGAAGACTTTAGTCATTTTCGGCTCCTTTTTGTTAGCGCATGCAGCACGTTTTCAAAGCTTTTGCCCCCCGTCGGTTTTATCATATCGAGGTTGACCAGAATTATTTTTTTGTCCGGAAGAAAATGCTGTGCCATAAAACTCATTCCGAAGTCAAAATAACTGCCTTCTGATTTTTGCAACCCGCCCCATTTTTGAAGTTTTCCCACAAACCAAGAAAGTAGTTTTTGAAACCAATTTAAATTGTTCTTTTTCCAGATGATGTGAATTTCGTCTGCGTTCGCAATGGCTTTGCGGTTGTCTGTGCAGATTCTAAGACCAACCGGATCATTTTGGTTCGTATTTCTTGCTGGCAAGTAAACCTCGTAACTGCTGTTTTCAAGTCGCGCGGCGTGTGAAATAGCAAATTCCCTTTCAGCTTTCGTGGCGCCACGCACAGATTGGATTATAAATACTTTCCTTTTTTCTTTCATACTGCCCCAGTCAATCTCCCTTGAAATTAGCAAAAGCGTTTGTTATTGTCAAAACATGACGCATAAACCAAAAGAAGAAAGAACGCTTGTTTTAATAAAACCCGACGGCGTTAAACGCGGGCTTGCCGGTGAGGTTGTCCGCCGCATTGAACAAAGGGGGCTCAAGATTGTCGCGTTAAAAATGATTTGGGTGACAAAAGATCAGATTGACAAGCATTACCCGAAAGATCCGGCGTGGGTACATCGTTTGGGAGAAAAGTCATTGGGCACTTATCAAAAATATGGCATTGATCCTGTGCAGGCACTGGGCACCGCTGACGCGGACGAAATCGGGAAAATGGTGCGGGGCTGGATCGTTGATTTCATGGTTTCCGGCCCCTTAGTCAAAATGGTTGTGGAGGGTGTGCACGCTATTGATATGGTGCGAAAACTCTGTGGTAACACCTTGCCGAATCTGGCGGAGATGGGGACTATTCGCGGAGATTATTCTGTGGATTCGCCTGCGCTGGCTAATTCCGATAAACGCGCGGTGCACAATATCATACATGCCTCCGAAACCTCGGAAGAGGCCGCGCACGAGCTGGCATATTGGTTTTCCAAAGACGAAATCCACGATTATAAGCGCGCGGAGGAGGATATAATGTTTTGATATGGCAGAGCTTGACCCAAGGCTTCATTTTGTCGTTGCTACCGCGATTGTTGTAAAAGACGGCAAGTTTTTAATTGTAAAGCGCGCGCCGCACGAAAAAGCTTTTCCTAACCGCTGGACTGTGCCGGGCGGCAAATTGGTTCTTAATGAATACAAGATTTTACCGACCACAGCCAGCTATCAGCAGTGGTATAACGTGGTTGACTGGGTTTTGAATAAAGAGGTTTTAGAAGAGGTGGGGCTTGAAATTCATAAACCAAACTATTTATGCGATCTGGTGTTTGTCCGTCCAGATGGTTTCCCTGTGGTTACGCTTTCTTATTGGGCGGAATACAAAGATGGCCAAGTCAAAATTTCAAAAGATTTTACCGATTTTGCTTGGGTTACTTTGGAAGACGCGAAGCACTACGATCTTATAGAGGGAATTTGGGACGAATTAAAGATGGTGGACGATTCGCTTTTAAATATTAAATAAATGAAACTCTCATTTTTCGGCGCGGCGCAGGAAGTTACCGGAAGCTGTTTTTTGCTGGAGAACGGGAAAGACAAAATTCTTATTGATTGCGGCCTTTTTCAGTGTCCGAAGTTTTGCGACATACGAAGCCATGATCCATTTCCGTTTGACCCAAAAAGCGTGTCGGCGCTTTTTGTGACCCATGCGCACGTGGATCACACCGGTAGAATTCCTAAGCTTGTAAAAGAGGGTTTTTCGGGAAAAATTTATTCAACTAATCCAACCAAAGATTTAGCGGAGATTATGTTGAAAGACAGCGTCAGCGTTATGGCAAAAGAGGCCGAGCGCGACAACGAGAAAGTCCCGTATACCGAAGAAGATGTTGACCGCGTCATGTCTGTTTGGGAAGGCAAAAATTACCACGAATCCGTTAATGTCGGGGATTTCAAGGTTGTGTTTTATGACGCCGGCCACATTTTGGGATCAGCAATGGTTTTGGTTGAGGCGAGCGGAAAGAAAATATTATTCACCGGAGATTTGGGCAACCCGGCTAACCCGTTGCTTAACGGCTTTGAAAAAGTCGCGGGGGCGGAGGTTTTGGTGCTGGAATCAACTTACGGCGACCGCGAACATGAAGATGTTGAAGAGAAAAAATTAAAATTGGAAAGGGTGATAGAACAAAGCGTCGTACAGGGCGGCGTGCTCATGATTCCTGCGTTTTCTTTGGAAAAAACGCAGGAACTTCTTTGGGAAATTTCCGATATGCTGCGGAAAAAACAGGTTCCCAATGTGCAGATTTTTTTGGATAGCCCGCTGGCCATCCGCGCAACAGAAGTTTATCAAAAATATTATTCTTATCTCAACAAGGCCTATGTTGATAAAAGGTCTTTTTCTTTTTTAAATTTCCCGCAAGTTCACGTGGCTTTGACGACCGAAGAATCCAAAAAAATAAATGACGCGCCGCCGCCCAAGATTATTATTGCTGGGAGCGGAATGTCTACCGGCGGGAGGATTTTGCATCACGAACGCAGGCACTTGCAGGACCCAAAAAGCACAATTTTATTTATCGGCTACCAGTCGCCGGCTTCTTTGGGGAGAAGGATTCAGGATGGAGCGGACGAAGTTACAATTTTCGGAGAAAAAATTCCGGTTCGCTGCCGCAAAGAAACCATCTATGGATATTCCGCGCATCCAGACTACGCGATGCTTTTGGAGTTTGTCCGCGAAAAATCCGACACTCTTAAAAAAATTTACACAACCCACGGCGAACCGAAATCATCATTGGCTCTCGTCCAAAAACTCCGCGACTATCTGGGGATTGATGCGCGCGCCCCAAAATACGGCGAGAGTGTAGAGATTTGAGGCGAGTTTTTGCGGTTACATTATACAGCGGTTTGACTTTCGTCTCGCAGCTTGATAATATTACATTATGACACAACTATTACTTGAAAAAGAGTACAAAGAATTGCTTGGCGAAAAAGAGCAAGCAGAGAAAGAATTGCGCTGGTTTTTAGTTAAGAAATTATGGGTCACAAAACACCTTGATGAACTGAAAGGCATCGCACGATTAAAGCTTCACGGAGGACCAAAAAACCTATCTTCTAAATTAGATAATTATTTGTACGCGTAATTTATGAGAGCGCTTGTTGACGCTGATTTTCTGGTTGCGCTTGCCAAAGAAGATGACTCCAACCATCAAAAGGCATTAGTAAAAGTGGCGGAATTAAAAGATGCCACCATTTTTATTACTCCATTTACTGTTTCTGAAGCGGTAACGGTGCTCTCTTACAAAGTATCACAAAACGCTGCAAGGGCATTACTAACATCATTGCGGCAGAAAAACTTTATTGAACTCCCAATGGATAAAGCGACCATCGAGCAAGCCGATAAGATTTTTTTAACACGAAAAGAAAGAGGCGTATCGTGGATAGATCGTTTTAATGCCGCTTTGGTAAAAAGTTATCGGCTGGATTGCATTTTATCGTTTGATAAGTTTTACAAAAAGGTTGGTATTCCCGACTTGTTTTGAAGCCGCGCTGTTTTGGGCCCTCGTCCAAAAACTACGCGACTATTTGGGGATTGATGCGCGCGCCCCAAAATACGGCTAGAGTGCGGAGATTTAGTATATTATTTTATGCATTGATTTATATATTGGCTATGCTAAAATGGATATATTATGGAGCTGTATTCTTTTAGAATTATAGTTGAGCCAGAGGAAAATGGGGGATACCACGGATTTGCCCCTCTTTTAAGAGGTGTTCATGTTTACGGAGAATCTTTAGAAGAAGTTAAACAGAATTTAAAAGAGGCTATTAAATGCCATATCCAGGGTTTGGCTAAAGATAATGAGTTAATTCCACAAGAAGAGGAGGCGCTGGAGATGATTCAATCATTTTCAGCAAAAGAATTAGCTATAAGTCGTGCCTAGGTTTTGTGCCCAAACTTCCTATTATTAAAACCAAAGAACTTATCCGGGTTTTAGAGAAACTTGGATTTTTTAAGCACCACCAAGTTGGCAGTCACGCGCAGTTTAAGCATCTAGACGGCAGGCGAGTTACTGTTCCAGTTCATTCCGGCCGAGATTTAAAAAGAAAAATCCTAAAAGGAATTATTAATGATTTGGAAATATCCGTAGACGAGTTTATTAAATTGCTATAAAAGTTTAATCATTTCGGCCTACGCCATTTTGGTTCGCGAAAGGGTCGAAGCGGATAAGGAACTCAAAAATCGTTCCGCCAACGACCTCGGCGGGATGAAGATTCCCGGCATCACGTTTACAGAGCGCGCGATATACGAGCTCAAGTATCATGACGAGACCGGCAAGCATCTGGACATTCAGAATATCACTCTTTGCTCCGGTTCGCGCGGCTCCGTTGGCCGCGTGCCGGGCGTCTACTGGTTCAGCTACTGCAGTGGGATGAACGTGAATTGCTACGGTCCGTCCCGCGCCCGCGACTGCTTGCGCGCCCGCGAGGTAGTTTCCTGATTTTTAATCTTGTTTCTTTTTTATTTTAAACTTTTGAAAGGGGGTTGGTAATTTTACTGCCCCCTTTTTAATTTTGCTGAAATTTTATAGACTTGAGATGGCTAATACAACCGGTCCCGCCGTTGGTCATTTTGGATAGTTCTTGACCAGTTTATTAAACACAAATTAAAAGTTAAGCATTATTTTAGATACACGGACGACTTTATTATCTTGCACCAAAACGAGAGTTATCTCAAGGAACTTTTGCCGATAATTGCGTTGTTTCTGAAAAACGAGCTTAAATTAGAATTTCAAAAAGAGAATATTTAAAAAAGTGAGCAATAAAAATTTACAATCTTATCTCGGGGTTTTGAGACATTGTAATGGGTATAAGTTAAGGATGAAAGTTTTTAAGAAATTGTGTATAATGTGAGAATGGACGGAAAGCATATACATTTGAAGTATAAAATCTGCGTGTCCGGGGCGGCGGATACGGGGCATTGCGCGCCGGACGCGCTGGATAAGGCAAAAGAATTGGGGCACTGGGTGGCAAAAAATAACGCTGTTTTGGTAAACGGCGCCACAACAGGTTTTCCTTTTTGGGCGGCGATCGGCGCGAAAGAAGCTGACGGTTTTACCATCGGCCTTTCTCCAGCCGGTTCGGAAAAAGAACATATTGAGACTTATAAACTGCCGATGGATTATATGGATATTATTGTTTACACCGGCTTTGGATATTCCGGAAGAAATTTGCTTCTAACCCGTTCGGCCGATGCCGTGATATTCGGCTGTGGCCGCTGGGGGACCATCAACGAGTTTACCATCGCGCTTGAAGACGGAAAGCCAATCGGCGTTTTGGAGGGTTCCGGCGGCTCTACAGAAGTTATCAGAGACATTATTGAAAAATCACAACGCGGCCCGGGTAATATCGTTTACGACTCCGACCCGAAACGCTTGGTAGAAAAAGTTTTGGAAATGGTTAAAAAAGGAAAAGTTGTTAAAGCATAATTTTATTTATGTTAAACCCTGAAACAATACAAATGATTTATCAACTAACCTTGGCTGCCTTTTTGGGGATGCTTGTTGGTTTTGAGAGGGAATATCGCGGCAAGCCCGCAGGGTTGCGCACTTACATGCTGGTAGCCGTTGGTGCGGCTTTATTTACTATTATGTCTGTGGAAAGTTCTTTGGGGGCGCCTTATTTTGATCCTTCGCGGATTGCCTCGCAGGTTGTGGTTGGTATTGGGTTTATAGGCGGAGGGCTAATTTTGCTGAAAGGAGACCGTCTTGAAGGGCTCACTACAGCAGCTGGCCTTTGGGCGACAGCGGCTGTTGGTATGGCTGTTGGTTTTGGTTTTTATGCGTTGGCTATCTACGCGACTGTTTTGGTGCTTTTTGTGCTTTGGGCGCTGCGGTTTGTAGAAATATATATTCACAAAGGCAAGTCCGGCGCGAACCATGAAGATGTTTAAATCTCCGTTTTGGAAAGCTCTCGGAGTATTTGGCGGGATGATTATCGGCTCCGGCATGTTTGCTTTGCCTTACGCGGTTTCGGTCTCTGGAATTTGGGCGTCAATTTTCGGTATGGCGCTCGCTTTTTTTGCAGTTCTTTCCATTCATTTTGCCTACGGAGAAGTGGTTTTAAATACTGAAGGCAGGCACAGATTGCCGGGCTACGCCAAACTGCATTTGGGAAAGCTCGCGGGCAATTTCAATAAAATAACGCAGATTATTTTTTTTAACGCAACGCTTTTGATTTACGGAGTGCTGGGCGGAATTTTTCTTTCTACGATTTTCGGCCGCACGCCGTTTTTTTGGACTTTAGTATTTTTTGCGGTATCTGTAGCGATTTTATTTTTTGAAAACATAGAAACTATCGGGCTTTTGAATTTAATTTTAACCATACCATTGATTGCGGCAATTTTGCTGATTTCTTTGGCGTCGCTCTCAAACGGCAGTTTTTCTAATTTGCCGACCGGCGGAGGAGATCCTTTTTTCGCGTTCGGAATTTTTGTTTTCGCTTTAGCCGGACTCTCCGTTATACCGGATGCCAAGGAAGTGTTTAAGAAAAAAGAAGATGAGCCGAAGTTAAAATCGGTGATTGCTTGGGGTACCCTCGTCCCGCTTGTCTTGTACGTTATTTTTATAGTCGCGGTGCTTATGGCGGTAAATGGCGCGATTTCCGAAGACGCCATCTCCAGCCTGCGCGGCGTTTTGGGCGTGAAAATTGTGATTTTGGGGGCGGTAATGGGTTTTTTGGCCGTCCTTACTTCTTTTTTGGTTTTGGCTTACGACCTCAAAGCTATCTACGAATTTGACCTCAATATGCCAAGGATATTTTCCTGGTTTTTGGGCGCATTGGTCCCGGTTCTGCTCTTTATGTCCGGCTTGGAGGACTTTGTAAAACTTATTTCGGTGGTTGGCGGCATTTTTATCGCGCTGGACAGTTTTTTTGTGATTTTTATTTTGAGGAAACTGCGGAAAACCGGCTCTGGAACAGCAAGGTTTTTGCCGTTCGGGCCGATTCATCAAACATTTTTGATTTTAATTTTCGCCGCAAGCATTATCTATGAGCTGGTTTATCAAATTTTCTGATTAGCCGCGCTTTTTCTATAAAAGAATTTTCTTATTTCCTCAACCGCCACAATAGAAAACGCGACCGATACTATCATTACCCACTCGGAAAGCCCAAGAGCCGTCGTGCGCAATATTTTTTGCATTACAGGATTATAAACCGCCGCGAGTTGAAGTGAAACAATTAAGGCCGTGGCGGCTATCAGAAATTTATTGGAGAACGGATTCATTTGAAAAATAGATTTTTCTTCGGAGCGGCAGTTCCACACATTGAACCATTGAAATACGGCAAGCGCCGTAAGAGAGATTGTCCACGCTTTGACTATATCGGTTTCAAAATAGTTTTTAAACAAAAATAGCGCCCCGATCATCATCGGCACCGCCATGAAAAACATGCGCCGCGCCATTAGCGAGTCTACTAAATATTTTTTTGGTTTTTCAAAATTACTTTTTAGCAAACCCACCTCTTTCGGTTCCATCGCTAGCGCCATGTCGAGGAAGCCGTCTGTGACAAAATTTAACCAAATAATCTGCGCCGGCAAAATAGGAAGAGGGTAGCCCAAAAAAAGAGCTCCGGCGATCGTGAGGGTTTCCCCGGCGCTTGTTGAAAAAAGATAAAGAATTATCTTTTTTATGGTTTTGTAAATGCTTCGGCCCTCTTCTACGGCAGAAATTATGCTTCCGAAGTTATCATCAAGCAGTACGATATCAGCCGCCTCTTTTGCAACCTCTGTTCCGATTTTTCCCATCGCCACTCCGAGGTCGGCGGCTACAAGAGACGGCGCGTCGTTGACGCCGTCTCCCGTCATTGCAATAATTTCCCCCTTTGCCTTATACGCCCTAACAATTCTTAATTTGTGTTCCGGCGTTACCCTGGCAAAAACCGACACATTGGCAATTTTTTCTTTAAGTGCGTCGTCCGGCATCGCGTCAATTTCTTGTCCTGTAAGAATGGAATCGCCAATTTTGTAAATTCCGGCTTCTTTTGCCACCGCCTCCGCTGTAATTTTATGGTCTCCCGTTATCATTACCACTTTTATGCCGGCCGATTCGGCTTTTTGCAGCGCCTCTTTAACTTCAGGGCGCAAAGCGTCTTTCATGCCGAAAAATCCCACGAAAGAGAGCTCTTTTATATTTTCCGGCTTGAGAATTTCTGGCCCGCTTCGCCAGAGCTTCAGCGAGGCGAGCGCACTGCGGCTTTCGGCTAAAGCGATTACTCTCAACCCCTCGGCTGAAAGCCGCAGGAAAATTGATTCCAATTCGCGCTTGTCGCTTTCCGTCAGCATGGAAAGATTTAAAATAACCTCCGGTGCGCCGACAACGGTCAAAATATCTTTGTGAATGGTTGCGTGGTATTTGAGTTTGTAATCAAACGGGATTTCCGCAACCAACGGCATTTCTCTTTCCAAATTATCTTTATGAAAACCGATCTTTTGAGCAAATACAAGCATGGCTGCTTCCGTTGGGTCGCCTGCGATTTTCCATTGTTTTTCAGTTTCTGAAAACATTACTCTGGCGTTGGCGCAAAGCGCCGCGATTTTTCCGGCACGGAGCAATTCGGGATGGTTTGCCGATTCAATCAAGTCTCCGCCGAGCCTGATTTCTCCTTTTGGCTCATAGCCGGCGCCGCACACATCAAACAATTTATTACCGACAAATACTTTTTGAATAACTATCTCGTTTTGCGTGATTGTACCTGTTTTATCAACCGCTATGACTCGCACTTGCCCAAGCGCTTCCACGGCTTGTAGTTTTTTTACCAAAGCGTTGCGTTTTGACATTCTCCAAACTCCGCTTGCAAGCACAAGCGTTATTACAATCGGCAGACCCTCCGGGATAATGGAGACGGAGAGTGAAACCACCGTTGCGAACATTTCTCTGGCGGATTTTTCAAAAGCGAGACCCAAGAAAAACAGCGATCCGCTGATGCCGGAAACGGTTATAATTATGAGCTTGGAAAGGTGTCTTATGTTTGCTTTAAGCGGTATTTCCGTATCTATTGTCGCAATGGCTTTTGCAATTTTGCCGATGACCGTATCAATGCCCGTTGCGGTTACAATTGCTTTTCCGTTGCCGGCAACTATGTGCGTGCCCTTAAAAACTATATTTTTTTGTTCAGAAGTTGGGAGATCGGCCGTTTTGATGATGTCTGCTGTTTTATGCACTGGTTCGGATTCTCCCGTAAGCGCTGCTTCGTCAACCTTGAGATTGTGAGAGAGCGTGATGCGCGCGTCGGCTGGCACCTTTTCTCCTTCCTGTAAAATAATAATGTCTCCGGGAACGACTTCGGTATCCGGAACGATCAGCTCTTTTTCGCCGCGCAGAACAGTTGCTTTCGTTTCAACGAATTTTTTAAGCGCGCGCAATGTGTTTTGCGCTTTGCCTTCCTGGATTGTTCCTACAACCGCGTTAAAAAACAGCACAGCCAGTATAACCAAGCCGTCAACCGTCTCTCCCATTGCAAAAACCGTAAGACTTGCCGCGAGCAGAATGTAAATAAGCGGACTTCTAAATTGCCGAAAAAAAATCAATATTAGGCCGTCAATTTTTGCTTCCGGCAATTTGTTGCGCCCGAATTCCCTAAGGCGGCGGCCAGCTTCTTCATCGGTGAGGCCCCGTTCGCTTGTATGCACAATCTCAATGACTTCGGCGATTGTTTTTGTGTGCAGTTGAGTGCTCATGGTGTTTATTTTACTCTATTTTTTGTTAAACTTAAACTCATGGACTCTTTAATCGGCTTTGACCTAATTTTACTTATACAGACCGTCGGATATTTGGGCCTTTTCGGCATAATTTTTGCTGAATCGGGGCTTTTCATCGGTTTTTTCCTGCCCGGAGACTCTTTGCTGTTTACGGCGGGTTTTTTGGCGTCGCAGGGTTTTTTGAACATTTGGATTTTGGCTTTTCTGGTTTTTGTCGCCGCGATTTTGGGGGACAATTTTGGATATGCTTTTGGCAGAAAAGTTGGGCCGGCGATTTTCAGCCGCGAAGATTCTCTTTTATTCCACAAAGACCACCTTGAACGCGCCAAGGTTTTTTATGAAAAATACGGCGCAAAAACTCTTGTGCTCGCCCGTTTTTTGCCGGTTGTCCGCACATTCGCGCCGATTTTGGCCGGGGTCGGGCAGATGCATTACAGGACATTCTTTTTTTATAATGTTGTCGGGGCTTTTCTTTGGGCGCTTGGTATGACATGGCTTGGATATTTTTTGGGCGCCACAATTCCAGGCATTGATAAATATTTAATCCCGATAATTTTAGCCATTATCGTCCTCTCCAGCCTGCCGACGCTGATTCATATAATTAAAAACAGAGAGTATCTGCGGTCAAAAATCACTATTGACAAATAGGTACTTCGGGAGTATAATTAAGCCAGAAACCTTAAAAGGCGAACCTGGGGCCTTTGATCCAGGCAAGGCGGGTTATTTAACAAAAAGAAAGGAGGCTGACCATGGCCAAATTAGACGTGGTCGGTTGCTTGCCGAGCAAGCTGCTTGGCTTGCAGAGGGATATGTTGGAAAAGTGGTCTGGGCCGGATGGAGAACTTTGGGTTGAGCGCATCGCTCTCACACTTCAAGGAAAAAATCCGCTTGAGGCGGTTGTGAAGGGGCCAGCTTGGGCAGATGAAGTTGTCGCGCAAGCTCGCCGAAAGCTCAAGAAGTTTTTCGGGCGGCTTCAAGTTGATCCCGTCCCAGGCGTTTGGACTCCGGAGTTTTTAGAAAACGCCGCCAAGTACAATATGCATCCGGTTTACTTCATTGATCTTGTCCTCGCAAAGGATTGGTCTTTGAAGAATTACACAAAACAGGAAAGCTGGCTTTACGAGAAAATCCGCGAAGGTAAGATAAGCGCCGATGCCGTAACTTTAAAGCGTCGTTGGTGTCTTGCAGATTTTTCTGTCGGAGTTGACTACACCGACGGAAGCCAGGTGTTTCCGAACGACCCATGGGCGCCAATAATTGAAAAGCTACGCCGCGACTTAAGAGTTATCGGTAAGTACGACAACACGCCTTGTGGTTCGCGTTTTGCGATAACACCTAAAGAGTGGGATGATGTGGTCCTTGCTTACATGGCTTCGGCACTGCGAGTAACACGGGCTCAAACTTGTCTGGAGCGCGCCGGTGAATTCAACTTCATTGGCAATGTTTATGATCCGAACCGCGGCCGGTTCAATATGTGGGAGTGGTTCCGTGATCCTTTTGGGGGCTCCGACCGTCTTTACGGCGGCTATCGCAGGTACGGCGGCTTGGCCGGTGTCGGCTGCGTCTCGTCTGACGACCGCTACGACGGCATTGCTGGTCGTCCTCTGGTGAGTTTCTAGAGCTTGGTCAAATTGTTCCTGGAACTCGGAAGGGCTTCTGAATTTTTCGAAGCCCTTTTCTTTTTGAATAAATTTTTGTAAGATTGTTTTGAGCAAGGCTAATGAAGAATAGATCACGGTTTATTCTCGCACTTGCTCTCTGCGAAATCAGAAAAAAAGAAACTCCTTGCTTTGGGCTGTGGCGGGTGCGCCGATGTAGCATCGGCGCTGCCGCCTGAAAAATTATCCGCAGGCGCGGATTTCAGGAAAAATAATTTAAAAAATTTATCTTTCCGGTGATTTGGATGGCCCAGAGCAATTTTGAGGACTCCGACCGTCTTTACGGCGGCAATCGCAAGTACGGCGGCTTGGCCAATGTCAACTACAACTCGTCTGACAACCGCAACGACAACATTGCTGGTCGTCCTCTGGTAGTTTCATGCAAAAGGGGCGCAATAAACGCTCCTTTTGAGCGAAAAAGCATTAAACTGATTTTAACCAGCCGCCCATTATTTTACCTAGCTCTAAAACTTTTTCTTCCAACACAAAATACTTTTTAGCATTTAAAGACCCGGTTTCGTAAGCTAAACGAATGAGATATTTCAAAAAGTCCACCTTATCGCTCGCCATTTTAATTTTTTCGCCCTTTTTGTATTTAGGCAGATACATGGCAGAAAGAGAATACTCGAAAATTTCTAAAATGGTGTTTTCGATTTTTAGTCCAAGAGAGTATTTTTCTTGTTTCGGAAAAGTTTTTAAACATTCGTGAAAGAATTTATATAACTCGCATAACTTATGAGTGAGAGAAGCGATAAACATATATTCGAACAAATTATTGATTTAAATAATTTATTTTCAGCGTGGAAAAAATTTAAACTAGGGAAAAAGGATAATGCCGACGTTCAAGAATTTGAATTTAATCTGGAAGACAATCTTTTTGAACTCCATCGCCAGCTTGCGGAAATGACTTACAAACATAATTCTTACACCTCTTTCTATATTCACGACCCTAAGATAAGGCATATTCACAAAGCCGCTGTTCGCGACAGGGTCTTGCATCACGCGGTTTTTAAGGTTCTTAACCTCATTTTTGAGCCGACCTTTATTGCCAATTCTTTTTCCTGCAGAATCGGCAAGGGAACGCATAAAGGTGTAGCGGCGCTGGAAAAAGCCGCAAGAAAAGTAAGCCATAATTACTCCGGCCCATGTTTTGCGTTGAAATGCGACATAAGAAAGTTCTTTGATTCGGTTGACCAACGAATACTGAAAAACATTTTGGCGCGAAGAATTAAAGACAGAAAAGCCATGTGGCTTTGCGAGGAAATTATTGACAGTTTTCAGCTCAAAACACCGAGAGAGAGAGAGAGAGTAAATGTGGTCTTCCGATCGGTAATCTTACCTCCCAGCTTTTCGCTAATATCTATTTGAACGAGTTTGACCAGTTTGTTAAACATAAATTAAATGTTAAGCATTATTTCAGATACACTGACGACTTTATAATACTGCACCAAAACGAAAATTATCTCAAGGTGCTTCTGCCTGAAGTCGCGGAGTTTTTGCGGGAAAGACTAAAGTTGAATCTGCATCCCAACAAAGTTATACTTAAAAAATTACGGCAAGGGGTTGACTTTTTGGGCTACGTTGTTTTACCATACCACAGAGTTTTAAGAACGAAGACAAAAAGGAGAATATTAAAGAAAGTTAACGCCAAAAACTTGCAGTCTTACTTAGGAATTTTGAAACATTGTAACGCTTTTGAAATCAAGCAAAAAATTTTAAATAAAATGAGTAAAGCAGAAGAATTAGAAAAATTAAAAAAAGAAATGGAGGCGGATAAGAGTTTGCCGCTTCTTGGGACGGCGAATTTGGTTTTTGGGGAGGGGAGGCCGGACGCGGAGATAATATTTATCGGTGAGGCGCCGGGGTTTCATGAGGACAAGCTCTCGCGTCCTTTTGTCGGGCAGGCGGGAAAACTTCTGGATAAACTTTTGGCGGGTATCAAATGGCCAAGAGAGAGCGTGTATATCACAAATATTGTAAAGCGCCGTCCTCCGGAAAATCGCGATCCTTTGCCGGAGGAGATTGAGGCGTACAAACCTTATTTGAAAAAACAAATTCAAATTATTGACCCCAAAATTATCGCGACTTTGGGGAGGTTTTCAATGAACTATTTTTTACCGTCGGCAAAGATTTCGCTTGGCCACGGGAAGGGGGTAATTATTAAATCCAAAATTATTTATCCTTTGTATCACCCCGCCGCCGCCCTCCGCTCAACCCAAGTTTTAAAAGAATTGGAAAATGATTTCAAAAAACTACCCGCCTTGCTAGACGCAAATAGAGGCGGGCCGGAATTATTAAAAAGTATTGAAAACGTTAAAGCAGAAGAAACAATTCCGAAAGCGCCAGCACAAAGTTCATTGTTTTGATCACAGCAAAAAACAATGGGAAGCAACACAAACCCACAGCGAATACGAAACCGAAGATCACAAAAGTCACTTTTCAGAGTATTTGCAGAAAACAATTAATATGCTAATATAGTTCTATGTTAAACGAATACGTAGAAAGAAAACTCAAAGAAGCAAAATACAAGTTTCTTAAAAACGGGAGTTATTTTGGTGAAATCCCGAGCGTTCGCGGCGTCTGGGCGAGTGCAAGAAATTTGGAAGACTGCAGAAAGGAGCTTAGGGGGGTTCTTGAAGATTGGCTGCTTTTGAAAATCAGGGACCGCGAGAGAGTGCAGGGTTTTGAAATTAAGGTGGATAGACGCGAGCTTGTAAGACATGCCTAAGAATGTTTCGTGGAGAAAATTAGTGCAGAAATTTCGTGAGCTTGGATTCGGTGGCCCTTATTCTGGTGGCCGCCATTTGTTTATGACGAAGGATGATTTGAAAGTGCACATTCCAAATCCTCATCGCGGAGATATTTCCAAGCATTTGCTTTCTGAAATTTTGCGCCAAGCCGGTATTTCACCGGCAGAATGGGAAGACACAGAATAGCTTTAATATAATAAAATTTATTTATGCGCATACATATAAATATTACCGTTAACCGAGCTGTGCAGATTTTGCTGATTTATTTGTTTTTTGTTGTGGTATCCGGCGGGCTTTTTGCGCCGATTTTTGCGGTGTTTATTACCGGTTTTATTCCGGGAGCGACTTTGAAAACCGTGGGGTTTGCTTTGGCGCTTTACGCCGTAGCGAAATCCGTTTTACAAATTCCTTTGGCCAGATTTTTGGATAAACACAGAGGAGAACGCGATGATTTTTATACTTTGATGGCCGGCGCTTTGGTTGCCGTTATTTATCCTTTCGCGCTTCTTGCCGTTTCCGAGGCGTGGCACCTTTATTTTCTTGAAGCCTTTGTCGGTTTTGGAGACGCCGCGTTGATGTCCGCTTATTATTCGCTTTTCGCCCGCCATGTGGATAAAGGCGCTGAAGGTTTTGAATGGAGTCTGTTTAGCGTTGGCGGGCTGACCATTTCCAGCGCTATCGGAGGAGCAATCGGGGGAGTGTTAGCCGACATATTTGGTTTTAGACCGCTCTTTATCATTGCCGGAATTATCAATTTTGTTGTATTTTTTATTTTACTCGGCCTTTATCCTTATCTTGACGGCACGCGACCTGTAGCCTTGCCGCCTTTTACGCCGATTCCAAAAAGTCCGGCGACGAAACAATAAAACGCAAAAAAAACGAACCCCTGGCTCGCTGTCCAAGGGTTATTTATAGATGTTTTATGATTTTTTGAGAGATCAAATTGTTTGGTGCGAGCGGGTGTGCGTACATTGCGACTCAAGAGAGTCAGTGGATTCGTAGTCTGCCTATTGGCGGACGGAACATCCAGTGGGTACGCACGCTTGCCTGCGCCAGCCATGAAATAAATCAGGCAAATTTTAACCTACTTTCATTGTCTCAAAAATAAACAGCCCCTGCAATGAGAGGCTGTGGATAAGTGGGAGGGGGTTGTCCGTAGGCCGAGGAAAGTTTGGACTCCGCATAGCGGAGAGCTTAAGCTTCTTTCCCGTTTTACCCCGCGTGCCGGGGTCCTATGGGTCCCGTGACTGCGGACCTGCCGGATCTCTTTGGCGCCCCGGCTGTTTTTGAGCAGCCACATCTTGTCCTCCCAATGTTATTTTAGCAAATAAAAACCTTCGCCAATTCGTAGTTGTGGATAACGGGTGGATAATCCAGCTAAGCTGGGCAGAAAAGTGTTAAAATACAAGTATGACCAATCAGGAAATTGCGAAAATCTTGCGTGAAATGGCGGAGCTTTATGAGATGGAGGGGGTTTTATTTAAGCCGCGCGCCTATGAAAAAGCCGCGCTTGGGGTGGAGGCTTTGGATAAGGAAATAATGGAAATTTATAAGAGCGGCGGCGCAGGCGGCCTTATGAAAATATCTGGAGTGGGGCAAGGTATTGCTCACCATCTGGAAACGATGCTACGCGGAAAAAAATTTGCCGAATACGAAAGATTAAAGAAAAAAATTCCTGTGAATATCTCGGAGCTCACGGCTGTGGAAGGCGTGGGGCCGAAGATGATTAAGGTTTTGTACCAAAAACTAAAGATTAAAAATTTAAAAGATTTGGAAGCGGCTGCCAAGGCCGGAAAAATACGCAGGCTCGCGAGATTCGGCCAAAAATCCGAAGAAAAAATTTTGCGCGGGATTGAATTTTTGAAAAAATCCGGCGGACGGCAAGTGCTCGGCTTTGTTTTGCCCGAAATCAGAAATCTGGAGCGAATGATCAAATCTTTCCCGGAAGTTGAAGATGCGATAGTCGCAGGATCTACGCGCAGGCGCAAAGAAACAATCGGCGACATTGATATTTTAGCGACCTCCAAAAAACCCACCTCGCCGAGTCAGGGCGGGCCGGAGAAAGTGATGGACAAGTTCGTGGGTTTGCCGTTTATTGCGCACGTCTACGCAAAAGGCAAAACCAAAACGATGGTAAAGCTTAAAAACGGTTTGGATGCCGATTTGCGCGTGGTTCCAAAAGAATCGTACGGGGCAGCGCTGAATTATTTTACAGGTTCAAAGGATCACAATATCGCGCTCCGCGAGATGGCGATAAAAAGGGGATGGAAGCTGAACGAATACGGACTCTTTCATAGCGCAGAACAACGCAGAATGGAACGCAGAAATACGCCGAAAGAAAAGATGATAGCTGGTAAAACGGAAGAAGAAATCTATAAAAAATTGGGACTGCATTACATAGAACCGGAGATGAGGGAAAATGCCGGCGAGATTGAATTGGCGCGCCAGAATCGTTTACCCAAACTCATCGGCTACAAGGATTTAAAAGGGGACCTTCAAACGCAGACCAACTGGACCGACGGCGAGGACTCTATTGAGGCGATGGCAAAAGAGGCTGAAAAACTTGGGTTGGAATACATTGCGATAACCGATCATACGCGCAGTCTGGCTATGACGGGCGGGGCGGATGAGAAAAAATTATTAAAACAAATTGCCGAAATAGATAAAATTAATCATAAATTGAAAATTAAAAATTGTAAGTTGAAAGTTCTCAAAGGCGCCGAAGTAAATATCGGAAAAAACGGATCATTGGACATTCAAGACGAAGTTTTAAAAAAATTGGATGTTGTGGGAGCGGCGGTGCACAGCCACTTCAAGCTTCCGCGCGCAGAGCAGACAAGAAGAATTATAAAAGCAATGGAAAATCCGAATGTGGATATTATTTTTCATCTGACCGGCAGGATTATAAACCGCCGTGAGCCGATTGAGGTTGATATTGATGAAATTATCAAAGCCGCCAAGCGCACGGGGACGGTTTTGGAAATTGACGCTTATCCTGATCGTTTAGACATTAAAGACGAATACGTAAGAAAATGCGTTGAGGCTGGGGTAAAGATGTCAATTGATTCCGATGCTCATTCGGCATCTCACTTTAAATTTTTGGAAATCGGCATATCTCAAGCCCGAAGGGGATGGGCAACTTGCGATGACATAATTAACGCTTGGCCATTGGAGAAGATGCTCGGGTTGTTGAAAGGAAAATAAAAAACGCGTTGAGCGTTTTTTTGGACGGCGCCGATTTCAAATGAACTGTTTTGACGCGAGGCACATGTTTATAAAAGTTTCTTCTTCCGGCGAAATCGGATGTGTGTTTGTAAAATTTTTCCACTCTTCAACGGTTATATCGCGAGACCGTTTCCATTCGTTGCCCAATCGGACAAATGAATTTACTAAAACGCCTTTTTCTAAGTCAACGAATTGAACGACGGATCTTGCTGTGTCTTTGTGATTGCGATTAATAATGGTTATTCTCCACAATTCTTTGAGATTTGTGTAGACTTTAGTTGTGAGCGGCGTTGGTTCTTCACGGCCGCAGATTATATATGAAGAAGCGCGGCTTATATCTTTAAAATCCGCCCAAAAAACGTATTCGCGGTTTTCTTCGTCGGTTTTTAATATGGAAAAAAACACCATTGCTCCGGCAAGTAAAGACACCGTGGTGATGCTCAAAATCCCAACCCAAGAAGCCTTTTTCACTTTTCGTGCCTTTTCTCTTTGCTCAATTTAACATATAATACAACTTATAATCAATGCCAATTTTGGAAGTAAAAAATTTGAAGGCGGCGTATGAAAAACAGGTTGTTTTGGACAACATTTCTTTTTCTTTGGAACGGGGCGAGACGCTTGCTGTGATCGGCCCGAACGGTTCGGGTAAAACAACATTATTTCGGGCGATTTTGGGAGCGGTTGGTTACGAGGGCGACATTAAAATATCTGATGGCACAAGGATTGGGTATGTTCCGCAAAAAATTGATTTGGAAAGGGATTTGCCGATTACTGTCAAAGAATTCTTAGTTTTAAGAAGCAGCGCCGCGCCTTCCGGGCGCTGGCAGGCTGGGCATTCGCCGGAAGAGGCGCTTAAGGCGGTTGATTTGACGCCGATCTTTTTAAACAAAAGGATTGGAGAGCTTTCTGCGGGCGAGCTTCAAAGAGTTCTTATTGCTTGGGCTGTCAGCGGGCATCCGGATTTGCTTTTGTTTGACGAGCCAACGGCGAGCGTTGACGTTGCCGGGCAAAGGACGGTGTACGAGCTTCTGCATAAACTTCAAGACGAACATAATCTTGCTTTGATTCTTATTTCGCACGATCTTACCGTCGTTTACCGCTATGCCAACAAAGTGCTTTGTTTAAATCGCGAGCAGATTTGCTTCGGCATACCAAACGAAGTTTTGACGCCCGCGGAGCTCGCCAAATTATACGGCGGAGACAGGAAATTTTATCATCATGTTCACGCCTGAATTACAAATTTTTATAGCCGGTTCTTTGATCGCCGCGGCCGGAGGAATGTTGGGGTCTTTTGCGCTACTGCGCAGAATGGCTTTGGTTGGGGACGCGCTTTCGCATGTCGCGCTCCCGGGAATAGCGTTGGGGATTTTATTGAATTTCAATTTGTTTTTGGGCGCTGGGATATTTTTGATTTTGGGAACTTTGGGTATTTGGGCTGTTGAACACAAAACAAAATTGCCGGTGGATACTTTGGTGGGCGTATTTTTCACTCTGGCGTTGGCTGTGGGAGCCTTAATTACTCCGGAGGAGGAAATTTTGGATGCTTTATTCGGAGATATTACTAAAATAAGCCAGTTGGATTTTTGGCTGGCTGTTATGGGATCCTTAATTATCGTGGCGCTGCTTTTAATGTTTTCCAAGCGATTCACGCTTTCTTTGATTTCTCCGGATTTGGCATCTTCGGCCGGATTTCGGCCGCACCTTCTTGAGCTTGCGTTTCTTTTAATTTTTGCCCTAACAGTTGCGGTGGGAATTAAATTCGTCGGCGCTCTTCTCATGGGTTCGCTTATTATTATTCCGGCCGCAACTTCCAGAAATATTGCGCGCAGTATGAATCAATACATCACGCTCTCCGCCGTATTGGGAGTTTTGGGCGCTATTTTGGGAATTTTAATTTCACGATTTTACGGGTTTCCTCCCGGCCCGGCATTCGTCCTCTTCGCCGGCGCCCTCTTTTTCATCTCAATCTTTTTCAGGCGCTAGCTTCTTTAATGATAGCCTTAAAAACCTCCGGATGTTTTTCGGCCAGTTCGGCGAGCATTTTGCGGTTGAGCAAGATGTCGGATTTTTTGAGCTGGTAAATCAGTTTGCTGTAAGACATGCCATTTTCTCGCGCGGCGGCGTTGATTTTGATGTTCCAAAGCGCGCGGAAGTTCCTTTTCTTTTTTCTGCGGTCGCCGAATGCGTGGCGGCCGGCGTGCAGAAGCGCCTCCTTTGCCGCACGCTCCTTTGATTTTCTTTGCCATCTGAAGCCTTTGGTTTGCCCAAGCACTTTATGGCGCCTTTTTAATGCGATTTTTCCTCTTTTTACTCTTGGCATATTAGTGTTTTAAATAAGAAATAATCATGCGTTTTCGTATTTTGTCCATGTTTGAGAGGCGTTTTTTGGCCAACTGTTCCCCGCGGCTCTTTTTGGCTTGAAAGTGGTTGATGCCGGAGCCGCCGCGAAGAATTTTTCCGGTTTTTGTGAGCTTAAACCTTTTTAGAATTGATTTATTTGTCTTGGGCATAATACTAATCTGCAAATCTTATTTGTATTATATTACTATTTTTTCGGTGTTATAGTCAAGCTCAATCCTCTCGGTCCCTTTTTAATATCTTCTTTCTCAAAGCCCTGCGAGACAATCGCAAGAAAGCGCTCAATTCTGTCCTGCAGAAATTTTTTGTCCAGATATTTTTCTCGTCCCCTCAAAAACAAATCTACTTTGATTTTGTTGCCCTCTTTTAAGAATTCATCGGCTTGTTTTGCGCGGATTTCAAGATCGTGAACGGAGGTGCCGATGCCGATTCTCACGCTTTTTATCTCAACATCCTTTTGTTTCTTGGCCGCTTGTCTTCTCTTTTTTTCCTGCTCGTAAAAATATTTCCCCCGCTCCATTATTTTGGCAACCGGCGGATTTGCGGTGGGCGAGATTTCAATAAGGTCCATCCCCGCCTCGCGCGCGCGTCGCAATGCCTCCTCAACAGACAAAACGCCCAGATTCTGGCCGTTTTGGTCTATAACCCTTACTTCCCGCGCCGTTATTTGATTGTTTAGTCTTAGTCTTTGGATAAGTTTATGGTACTAAGGAAAATGCTTTTATGCAATACTTAAAATATATGGCATTGTTCGCGGAAAACAGAAAAGCGAGATTTGAGTTTGAAATACTTGAAACCCTTGAAGCGGGGCTTGAGCTTTTTGGGTTTGAGGTAAAAGCCGTAAGAAACCATAAAATGAGCCTTGAGGGCTCCTATGTTTTTCCCAAGCGCGGAGATTTTTATTTGGTTGGCGCGACTATCGCGCCATACCAACCGAAAAACACCCCGAAAGATTATGAGCAGGCGCGTGAGCGGAGGCTTTTGCTCCACAAAAAAGAGATCAATTATTTGATCGGCAAGGCCACAACCAAAGGCTTGACAATCCTTCCTCTTCGGGTGTATACTAAAGGCGCGAGAATAAAACTTGAAATTGCTGTCGCGCGGAGACTCAAAAAACACGATAGGCGTGAAAGAATTAAAGAGCGTGAAGACAAGAGAAAAATAGAGCGAACATTAAAAGAACTTTGAAATGTAGGGGGTTTACCCCCACACTAACTTATTTCACACATTATGTTCTACATGTATATACTCAAAGACAAAAATGGAGAGTTATATATAGGGTCAACCAACGATCTTAAAAAGCGTTTTTCAGAACATAATGCTGGAAAAGTTACATCAACAAAATATAAAAGGCCACTTAAATTGGTATAATATGAAGCATATAACAATGACCGAGAAGCCAGACACAGAGAACACAACCTTAAACTGCGAGCAACCGCACTAAGGCAATTAAAAATGAGGATTGCGAAATCTCTGGCTTCATGAAATAAGTTAGTGTGGGGGTGAAATTGGATTCGAGGAAGAACAAATAATCATGCGCTCAGGCAGAGGATGTACGGTTAACCTCTTTAATCATCCGCACAACCAATAAGTGCAAACTTATTTTCTAAAGTTCGTGTCGCGCTTGGTCTAGAACCTGGTGGCGGCACTGGACTTGCTTTCGCATTAGCGTAAGCCATCCGTCTCTGATTCTCGCTAAGAGATCGCGGGTGTTATAAGCGGGGCGGTGTTGATAAAAGCTCTGCATCAACGCAAGTAAACAGGGGCAAAATCTAAGCTTGTCAAACGCAGATTACGAGTTCTTCTGACGTGGGTTCAACTCCCACCACTTCCAAATTATTTTCTTCGGTGCTAGAGTTTGGGCAGACTTGTCCGCTATTGGCGGGATTGAGGAGTTTGAAATGATAAAACACAAATTTCTGCCGCAACCATATAAAGGCATCCTGCATAAATATTGGGAATGGATGCCGCCTGCAATTCAGTGGATGGGCAAAGAGAAAATTATCACTTTGTTTGAGGGCAATACCTGTCTTTGGCGCGCGAAAAATTTTGAAAATTATCTTCGCGATCTTTTTCCCTACTTTCACTCCGAAGTTTATTGGAAGCTGGAGGGAGAAAATCGCGGGAGCGGATCTTTTAAAGATCGCGGTATGACTGCCGCAATCACCATGGCTGCCGCCAGAGGCAAAAAGGTTGTTATTTGCGCATCAACCGGAAATACGGCCGCATCTGCTGCCGTGTACGCGCAAGCGGCCGGGATGAGGTGTTTAGTTGTTTTGCCGGAAGGCAATGTTGCGCCGGGAAAATTAACCCAATCATATCGTCACGGAGCAAAAGTTATACAAATTAAAGGTAATTTTGATAAGGCGCTTGAAATTGTAAGAGAGGTTGTATTGAGAGAGAAAGACAAAGAACTGGTCAATTCCATTAATCCACACAGGACGGAAGGCCAGAAAACCGCCGCTTTTGAAATAGTGGATGAACTGGGCGAGGCGCCAAGATATCACTTCATTCCTGTTGGGAACGGAGGGAACATCACGGCTTATTGGCGTGGCTATAAAGAGTATTACATAAAAGGCCGCTCCAAAAGATGCCCGCACATGATTGGCTACCAGGCCGTCGGCGCGGCCCCGATTGTTTTAGGAAGAGCGGTGGAAAATCCTAAAACTATCGCCAGCGCAATTTGCATAGGAAATCCGGCAAAATGGGAAGAGGCAAAAGCCGCGAGGGATGAATCAAGCGGTAAAATTGATATGGCTGATGACGAGGAAATAATGGCGGCTTACGCGTTAATTTCCGAATTGGAGCCGGTTTCCTGCGAGCCGTCTTCGGCAATTTCGGTTGCCGGAGTAATAAAAGAAATCAAGAGAATCCCGCGCGACATTTATATTTGGGACGGCTGCAAAATTGTCTGCACTCTAACGGGCGCGGCATGGAAAGATCCTGATGCCGCCAAAAAAGTTTTTGTGAAAGACCCGATAGTAATTGATGCATCTTACGACGCCGTGATGGATGTGATAAGGAGCAATTGACGAGCGGCGCAAGACTTGCTAGGTTTTTAGCAGACGGAGGACATGGCATATGAATAAACTAGCAGGCGCAAAATTACTCTCACCGTTTTTTATAGTTTCGGCGCTGTTTATTTTACTGGGATGCGGCGAAACACACGATCGGACGCCGACAACTATAACTTTAAAAACCGGTCAGGTTTTGGAGTGCCCAAAAGGAACGGTAACTCAAACAGACTTGGATGTGCAGCGCGTATATTGCAGACAAGACGAAAAGACCGTACGAATCATGTGGGAGGACATCAAAAGCATAACCCGTTTAAATCAGTAATATAGAGGCCAATTTGCCAACCAGCAAAGGCCTTTTTTTTGTGCGGTTTTTGGGATAAAGTGAGAGTATGTTTCGTAGTTTAATACGGAAAGAAATTGAAAAAGTTGTGTCCTCCCGAGGCGGACAAGCCGTCGGCGCGGTTTTTTCTGTTGAGCGGCCGGAGAACCCGGAACACGGGGACTATTCGTCCAACGTTGCTTTGGTGGTGGCGAAGAGCGAAAAGAAAAATTCGCGCGAGGTCGCGGAAGACTTTAAACAAATGCTACTTAGACGTCCGACGTCTAAGTCCGAGAAGACGTCGGATGTCTTGAAATTTGTCGAGCAAATTGAAATCGCCGGTCCCGGATTTTTAAATTTTTGTATAAAAAAAGAGGCGCTTTTTGCCGCGTTGCTCTCCTCAACATTGCCCGGGAAAACATCCGATGTTTGTGGCTTTCAACATCTGATGTTGAGGAGGGCAAAGTTTTCCCAAGCAGCGCGGCGGGTCAACCTAGAATTTGTTTCTGCAAACCCGACCGGCCCTCTGACAATGGCCAACGGACGCGGCGGGTTTTACGGCGATGCGCTGGCGAATATTTTAAAAGCGGCTGGACACAAAGTTACTCGCGAATACTATATCAATGACGCTGGCAATCAAATAAAACTTTTGGGTGAATCTATTTTGGCGGCAGAGGGTAAAATTTCGGCAAAAGAAGAATATTACAAAGGCGATTACATAAAGAAACTAAAAGGCAAGTCTGCAAAACGGGCTGTTGGGATTTTACTCGGCGAAATTAAAAAATCTCTCAAGAAAGCGGGAATAAAATTTGATGTTTGGTTTTCGGAAGAAAATAACTTGCGGAAAAGGGGCGAGTTAAAAAAAGTTTTGGAGTTTTTAGTCAAGAATGGCGCGGCGAAAGAGAAAGAGGGCGCATTGTGGTGGGATGAGCGCGTGGTTGTCAAATCAAACGGCGAACCAACTTATCTTTTGTCGGACTTGGCATATCATCTAAACAAGCTTTTGAAACGCAAATTCGATGTCGCTGTTACTGTTGTTGGCGCGGACCATCACGCAGAAATCAAACAAGTTGCAGAAAAGATTGGGTTTTTTGGTGTAGACCAGAATAGGCTAAAAATCATTATTATGCAGCTGGTGCGTCTTACTAGCGGCGGCAAAGAGGTGCGCATGTCCAAACGCGCCGGGGAATTTGTAACTTTGGACGATTTGTTAAAAGAGGTTGGGCTAGATGCCGCGCGGTGGTTTTTTTTGGAGCGTTCGCCGGATACGCATATGGATTTTGATTTGGATTTGGCGAAGGAAAGAAGCAAGAAGAATCCTGTTTATTATGTTCAGTACGCCGCCGCAAGATGCTACAGCATCTTGCGGAAATCCGAAATCCGAAATCCGAAATCAGAAAAAGGAAAAGATGCTCTTTCCCATTCCCCCCCTCTCATTACGAAGGAGAGGTGGAAGGGGGGTGAGGTTAATTTGCAGTTACTTTCCAAACCCGAAGAACTCTCTCTCATCAAAAAAATTCTGCAGCTGCCGGACATCATTGAAGACATCGCAAACGACTATCAAGTCCACCGCTTGCCGCGCTATGCTTATGAGCTTGCAAAAACCTTCACTGATTTTTACGAAAAACACCGCGTAGTGGATTCAAAAAATCCGGAACTTACCGAGGTCCGTCTTTTTCTGATTCACCACACGCTTTATGCTATACGCCATACGCTCAACTTGATGGGCATTGCTGCTCCGGAGAAGATGTGAGCGGTTGTTTTTTTGTTTGCGAATTGTGGCGAATGTGATAAAATTTTTGTAGATATTGAGCGGAATTAAAAATGCGGAGAATTCATGAGCCGGAAGAATGTAAATGCCCCCACCACAAAAGCAGGCGCGTCAAGTGCGTAACGAAGCCCTGTTGTATAAAATGCAAAAGTTGCAAGAGAAATATTATAGGCATTGCCGAGCACGGAAAAGAATGCCGGCGCCAGCTTAAATTGAAATTCAAAAAGCGGTAATCGGTTGTTTTTTTGTTTTTTGGATGGTAGTTTTAGAATCAGAAAGCAAGAACATGAAGTGCTGAAAACTGCTTTGAATTTTTTCATTTTAGTTTGCGGTAATGTTGTGATGTATTACGGACTTTTTAAATTAATGGATTGGAGCGCAACAAAATCGCTTTTCTATCCCGTTTTAAAACTTGCTCCGGCTCGTCTTGAATGGATTCAGTTTTGGAAGTTTGAGTCGCTTGGCGGTTATGTTGTCGGCTTCGGAATTTTTGCAACACTCTTTGTTTTTATGTTGGGAGGAATGCTTTTCAACTGGGCTTATTTAAGCGAAGGATTAAGGCACGGACAGGATCTGTTTTTCCCGCAATTTTTGGTTTGGGGCGCCGCGCCCATTTCTTTTACAATAATGAACTGGATTTATTATAATCATTTGCCGGATGGCCGCACTTGGATCGCATTCTTACTTTTGGTTGTCGCCCAAGTTGTTCTTAGATGGAAATGAAATAGAGCTGTTTTTAAAAAATGGCCCCGCCTACCGATAGGCGGGTTTTTGTTTTCTTGACACGCAAGGTTGTTTTTGTTAAACTTACACTAGGTATTTAAATTTAGGGGGTGAAAATGAACAAGTATCTTGAGAAAAAATACAGATGCCACCACATGACTGTTTATAAAAATCCAGACGGCGACATTTGTATAGCTCATTATGCCGGCAGTTTCGGAGAGCCCAGCCAACACATTAAAATTTCATTGGATAAGCCCGATGGATTTTTTGAAACATCAAGATGCATGTCGCTGGATGAGGCGGTACAATTCGGCAACGAAATTATTCGGCGGGCAAAAATCGCGAAGAAATTATTAAAGAGATGGGAGAAAGCTGGCATTCCAGCCGATGTTCCGTTGGACCCACAAGACGTGGCAGAAAATCCTTATCGTGAGGGGTGGTTTAATGGAAACGAGCGCGCGAAGCGCCTTTCCGACTTGTGGTTTTCACAAAAAAGCACAATGACCGTAGAGCAAGGCAACGAGATCGGCTCGGCGTACATTTCGGAGGTTTTGGGGTTGGGTGATAAAGTCACAATGCGGTTTTCCAATGGCGATAGGGCCGCTTGCCACGAAGTTGGCATGAAACAGGCTGGTGTGAAGATGGGTGAGATTAATGTGGATGGATTTTGGAAGAAATTAAACAAAATTTTCCCCGGTGTATATACAGACGAGGATATCGCATTTCTAGTTAAAGAAGGCGGTGCCGGAAGCGTGTTCCATTTTTTGGATCAAGTCACAAAATCTATACCTTTCAATGAACGATCTCCGATTTTGCGTGCAATAGGGATCAACGCCCATGTATACAAGTAATGAGCCGTTCTCATGAGCGGCTTTTTTTGCTACTATTTTCATATGTTTGATGAGAAAGAAATTTTGGAATTTTGGAAAAAAAATAAGGCTTTTGAGAAGTCGGTAAACCAAAGGAAGCCCTACTTCGCTAAAGCTTCGAGGGGTAAACAAAACCACTTTGTCTTTTTTGAGGGACCGCCGACGGCTAACGGTGTTCCGGGTGTGCATCATGTTGAGAGCCGCGCTTTCAAGGATGTTGTTTTAAGATACAAAACAATGAGGGGATATTACGCGCCGCGCCGCGCGGGGTGGGATACTCACGGGCTTCCGGTTGAAGTTGAGGTAGAAAAAACTCTGGGGCTTAAAAACAAAAAAGACATAGAAAAATACGGTGTCGCCGCGTTCAATAAAAAATGCCGAGAGTCGGTTTGGAAATATAAAGAGCTATGGGAGAAGTTGACGGCGCGGATGGGTTTTTGGATAGATATGGCACATCCCTATATTACCTATGAAAATTCTTATATTGAATCTCTTTGGTGGGTTATCAAAGAATTCGCCAAGAAAAAATATTTATACGAAGACTATAAAGTTGTCCCATGGTGCGCGAGGTGCGGCACCGCACTCTCTTCGCACGAACTTGCGCAGGGATACGAAAAAGTAAAAGAGGAATCGGTTTATGTGAAATTTTCCGCCAAAGGCGGGTCCGCCTCTGGCGGAAAAATTCCAGAAAAAACTTATTTCCTCGTCTGGACGACTACTCCCTGGACTTTGCCCGGAAATGTTGCTTTAGCGGTGAATCAAAAAATTGGATATGTGGTGTTGGAGGTGGGAGGTGAAAAATTAATACTGGCCGAATCAAGAGCGAGCGTTGTCGGCGGAGACTGTAAAATTTTAAAAAAAATTAAGGGTAGTGAGCTGGTTGATTTAAAATATGAGCCGCTTTATTCGCACAACGCTCCGTACAAAGTAGTTGCCGGAGATTTTGTTTCAACCGAGGAGGGGACTGGAATTGTGCATATCGCGCCGGCTTTTGGAGATGACGATTTTCAGCTCTCCAAAAAATACGATTTGCCGGTACTTGCCACAACCAGCGAGCGCGGGCTGATGCAAACACCGGGAAATCCTTGGGACGGCGAGTGGTTTTCCGCCAAAGGCGGACCCGCCTCCGGCGGGAAAAATGCGAACCAACAAATTATTGATGACCTAAAATCGCGAGGATTTTTATTTAAAACCGAAAGTTACGAACACGACTATCCTTTTTGTTGGAGGTGCAAAACGCCCCTGATGTATCTTGCTCGCAAGGCGTGGTGGGTGGATGTGAACGCGGTGCGGCCCGAGCTTTTAGAAAATAATCAAAAAATAAATTGGTATCCGGAACACATCAAGAACGGCCGGATGGGCGAATGGCTCAAAGAAAAAAAGAACTGGGCGTTTTCACGCGAGCGGTTTTGGGGTACTCCGTTGCCGGTTTGGAAATGCGAAAAATGCAAAAAATGGGAGGCCATCGGTTCAGTGGAGGAGCTGAAAAAACGCTCGACTGCGTCCGGCAACAGATATATTTTTATGAGGCACGGGGAGGCGGAAACAAATGTAAAAAATATCACCAACAGCAATCTTGCAAAAAACCACTATCATCTTACAGCAAATGGCAGAAAACAGGTGGAAAAAAGCGCTAGGCTTTTGAAGAAAAAAATATCCGCCATAGGCGGACCCGTCTCTGGCGGGAAGCCCGATTTAATTTTCGCATCGCCGTTTTTAAGGACCAAAGAAACGGCGGAAATAATTGGAGAAGTGTCGGGGGTTTCTTTATTAAACATCAAGCTTGACCCAAGACTTTCCGAAATCAACACCGGCATTTTTTCCGAAGGAGATCCGGCGCGCTACCACGCTTTTTATAAAAATCCGATTGAAAAATTTACTAAGGCTCCGCCGGAAGGGGAAACCTTAACTCAGTTAAAAAACCGCATTTTCTCTGCGATTTCTGAAATGGAATTGCGCTATCAAAACAAAACTATCTTGATAATAAGCCACGAATATCCTATTTGGATGCTTTGGACGGCGGCGGAAGGAAAAAACAACGAGGAATCCATGGAAGAAAAATTGCGCCGCGGAAAAGATTTTTTAGTGACGGCCGAATTTGAAGAGCTGATTTTTTCTCAGATTCCGCGCGACGAAAATCTTGTTCTGGATTTGCATAAACCTTTTATTGATGAAATAAGACTCCGATGTGGTTGCGGAGGCGAAATGCGGAGAGTTTCGGAGGTTGTTGACGTTTGGTTTGACTCGGGAGCGATGCCGTTTGCGAGCGCGCATTGGTCGTTTCTTGGAAGTCCGACTTCCGAAAGGAAGTCGGACTTCCACTATCCTGCCGACTACATTACCGAAGCGGTGGATCAGACGCGCGGGTGGTTTTATAATCTCCTGGCTGTCGGCACGCTTTTGGGAAAAAGCGCTCCTTATAGAAATGTAATATCGCTTGGGCATGTTTTGGACAAAAACGGCAAAAAAATGTCCAAATCTTTGGGAAATGTGGTGGATCCAATGATGCTCATAGAAAAGTACGGAGCTGACGCGACTAGATGGTATTTTTTTACGATAAACCAGCCGTGGGATTCCAAGCTTTTTAAGGAAGAAGACATCAAAGACGCCTCGCGGAGATTTTTTATGATTTTGTGGAATGTCTTACAGTTTTGGAAAATGTACAAAGTTAGAAGTGGGAAGTTAGAAATCGGAAGTGAGAAATTGTTAATAAATAAATGGGTTTTGGCAAAGTTCTCCGAAGTAACCAACTCTGTCACAAAAAAACTGGACGCTTACGACATCGTTGGCGCGGCGCGCGAGCTGGAAAATTTTGTGGTTGATGATATTTCGCATTGGTACATCAGAAGGATTCGCGGTGTGATGAAAGAAAATTCTAAAGAAGCCAAGGAAACAGGCACGGTTTTGGCGTATTTGCTTGGCGAAGTTTCAAAACTCCTGGCACCTTTCGCCCCGTTTACAGCGGAGAAGATTTATCAAAGTGTTAGAAGCTCGGCGTCTAACAAAAGTGTTCATTTGGAGGATTGGCCAAAACAAAATGCAAAGAGCAAAAATAAAAACGTAAAATTACTGGAAAATATGGACGAAACCAGAAATTTAGTTGCGGCAGCGCTTGAAGAAAGGCATAAACAAAATCTAAAAATAAGACAACCGCTTAATTCCATGCGTGCAAGTGATAAATTCCAGTGGAAAAATTTGGGGGCTGATTATTTGGCATTAGCAAAAGAGGAAATAAATGTAAAAAATGTTGTTTTTTCGCAAAATTTGGCTGATAAGTTGGTGGAATTTGATTTAACCATTACTCCCGAACTTCGCGAAGAAGGCATTCTCCGCGACCTTATCCGCGAAATTCAGGCCGCAAGAAAAGAAGCGGGACTAACGCCTAAACAAAAAATGCCAGCCAAAATAGAAGCTTCTCCTGCTGAGATTTTGGATGTTCTCGAAAAATATAGCGCAAGGATTAAAAAAGAGACAAATATAAGCGATATTCAAAAGCTTTCTGGTGATAGATTTCGAATTTATTTCTAATAAGTATGCCGAGCGCGTATTTCAAAACCGAAGGATTGATTATGAAAAAAACGCCGTACGGGGAGGCGGATTTTTTGGTGAGGGCGCTGACAAAAGATTTTGGGAAAATGGATGCGCTGGCAAAGGGCGCGCGGAAAACGGCTTCAAAACTCAACGCGCATTTGGATATTTTGAACCACACACGACTTCAATTTGTTAAAAACGGCGAACGAATGCCGACGATGACGGATGCGGAGGTAATTTCAGGGTTCGGCAACTGGTTTTTAGATGCGAATAGGATTTCCACAGCCGGAAGAATTCTAAAAACGATTGATTTAGTGGTTTTGCCCGGCGCGAAAGACGAAGAATTATTCTCAATGGCGATTGATTTTTTCCAGCCCGATGCTGGCCAGCCTTTGGCTGGTACTGACGAAGAGCGAGCGCTGCAATTCTTGCGCGAATTTTTCGCGCACGAAGGCTACGGCGATTCTTTGCCCGAACATCACAATGAAGCTATACTAACATTATGGCCTCACTTGAAGAACTAAAAAAACGGCTCTATAAGGAAAAAGAAACATTTGGAGAAAGAATGGTTCCGCCAGAGCTTACAAGGACCAAAAGGGCTGGGTCAGTTTTTTGGCAGGAAACACAGAGAACGGCTAAAGAGAGCCGCTGGTTTTTATGGGCGGTTGCGGCGGGGCTAATTTTATTTGTTATCGGCATCGTTTTTTTTGTTTTCGGCTCGCCTACGGTTTTTAGGTCGCGGGCGGTTGACGTAAAAATAGAAGGCATCAGCGAAATAAAAAGCGGAGACCGCATAAGCTGGCGGGTTAAAATCGCCAATCAAAGCAATGGAATGCTGGAAGACGCTGTTTTGGTTTTTAATTTCCCGAATGACGCTTCGCCGGTTGTTGGGCCGCGCCCTGAAGGAATTTTTCGTGAACGCAGATCCTTGGGAGGCGTGCGCGCCGGAGAGAGCATTGCGGAAAATTTCGACGCTTATGTTTTTGGCGGCAGAGGAACGACCAAAAAAGTTTCTGCTGTTTTGGAGTACAGGCCGGCTGGGGCAAGCGCGATTTTTGCGGTAGACGCGTCTTTTGAGTTTTCCGTAGCTCTTTCTCCGGTGACTGTTTCTTTTAATCTGCCGTCTGATTTGCGAATAGGACAAGAAGTGGAGTTTGAGGTTAATTACGTCTCGCAAGCCGATCAGGCCCTTGCAAATCTCTATTCGCAAATGAATTTTCCGGACGGCTTTGAGTTCGTTTCCGCAAGCCCTTCGCCCTTGCCGCAAAACAAAAATATTTGGAGCTTGGGGAATCTCCCGCCGGCCGAATCCGGGAAGATAAAATTAAAAGGCAAGGTTCATGGCGCAGATTTGGAATCAAAGATTTTCAAAGCAGCAATAGGTATTTTTGATCCGGCGAAAAACTCATTTTTAGCTTATGACGAATCTTCCCAAACCATAATTTTGCGCGCGCCGTTTTTGTCTGTAAATATTTTGGCAAACGGATCAAATGAATATGCGGCTTTTCCGGGCGATACAATTTCTTTTGATATTGCCCTAAGAAATAATTTACCTCAAGAAATTAAAAACGCATCTTTGGAGGCGTCAATTAATGGAAACGCGGTGGACTTTGCTTCTTTGCGAGTTGACAGCGGCGCTTTCCGAGAGTCGTCTAAAAGCGTTGTGTGGAACTCTTCCACCCATAAGCCGTTTGCGGTGTTGCTTCCAAATCAAGAAGAACGCGTTACTTTTTCGTTTAAAATTAAGAGCAATTTGGTTCTTGCTACTGATGCTGCGCGGCCAAGCGTTCGGATCGGCGCAATTTTTAATCCGGGCGTGGTTGTACAGGGATTTGAGGGGGTTGATGTTTCCGGATCCGGCAATTATGAAATGAAAGTATCATCAAAATTACAAGTGGTTTCGCGGGCGCTTTATAATAATTCCGTTATTCAAAATGCCGGCCCCCTGCCGCCGAAAGTGGGCGAGGAAACAACCTACACAATCATTTTGTCTTTGGCTAACATGGTGAACGATTTGGATGGCGTCGTCGTTAAATCTACCCTCCCTCCGTATATGAGTTTTAAAAACGTGATTCAACCGGCTGACGCGAACATTTCGTTTGAAAAGGTCAGCGGTGAAATTGTCTGGCGCGCCGGCAGGGTGCCCGCCGGCACCGGTTTTTTGCGGCCGGCTCTGGAGGCCGCTTTTCAGGTCGGACTTATTCCTTCACAAAATCAAATCGGATCTTCTCCGACAATTATTAATGCGGCTGAAGTTTCGGGCCGCGACACTTTTACAAACCAGACGCTTTCTGCGCGTGATGACCCTATATCTACCGATTTGCCGGATGATCCGAGCGTCACTTTTAATCAGAAAAAAGTTGTGCGATAATCTCAAAATATGGTAAGCCTGGAAACAATCGTAAGCTTGGCAAAGCGGCGCGGATTTGTGTTTCCGGGCTCGGAGATTTACGGAGGGCTTGCCGGCACTTGGAGCTTGGGGCCGTTGGGCGCGGAACTTGCTTACAATATAAAAGAATTATGGTGGAATCATTTTGTGCGCGCGCACCATGAAATGTACGGGCTGGCTTCCAGCGTTTTGATGCCGGAAAAAGTTTGGGAGGCAAGCGGGCATCTGGAAGGATTCGCCGACCCATTGGTTGAATGCAAAAAATGCAAAAAAAGATTTCGGCAGGATGAAATTTCCGGGAAAAAATGCCCAGAGTGCGGCGGTGCGCTTTCCGAGCCAAAACAATTTAATCTTATGTTTAAATCCGGAGATGTATATTTACGGCCGGAAATTGCACAGGGGATGTTCGTTAATTTTAAAAACATTTTGGATACTATGCGGCCGAACTTGCCTTTCGGCATCGCTCAGATCGGCAGAGCTTTTAGGAACGAAATCGCGCCAAGGGATTTTCTTTTCCGCATCCGCGAGTTTGATTTGATGGAGTTTGAATATTTTGTCAGAGAATCAGAATGGAAAAAATATTTTGAAAAATGGCGCAAAGAAATCCGGATGTGGATAGAAAAAATCGGCATAGACAAAGGAAAAGTGCATGAACTTGAGGTACCCGAAGGAGATCGCGCGCATTATTCAAAACGCACGATTGATTTTGAATTTGACTGGCCTTTTGGAAAAAAAGAACTCTATGGCCTGGCTTATCGCGGAGATTACGACCTCCTGCGCCACATGGAGCATTCTGGGGTTGATTTGAGGTATACCGACCCCGCCTCCGGGGAAAAATTTATTCCGCATGTAATTGAGCCGACTTTCGGGCTGGAGAGAACCATTTTGGCTGTGCTTTTGTCGGCTTACCGCGAAGACAAGCTTGGCGGAGAAAAGAGAGTTTATTTGGCGCTTAAACCGGCCGTGGCGCCGGTCAAAGTCGCCGTGTTTCCTTTGGTTTCCAATAAAGAAAAAATTATGGCGAAAGCAAATGAAGTTTACAACGGTCTTTGCCAACCTAAAAATTCCACAACCAATAATCCGTACTCAACTGTTTTTGACGACATCGGCAATATTGGCAAGCGTTACAGGAGGCAAGACGAAATCGGTACGCCTTGGTGCGTGACAATTGACTACCAAACTCTGGAAGACGATACTGTAACCATCCGCGACCGTGACACCGGCAAACAAACCAGGCATGCTGTTACAGGGCTTGATCAATACTTTCATGCCTCTGTATCACTATAAGGCCAGAGATAAGAGCGGAAATGACATGGACGGCAACCGCGAGGCGAAAGACAAGTATGATCTTGCGCGCGCGTTGCGTGCGGAAGGGGTGCTGCCGATTTTTATCTCGGAAACCGGCGCGGACAAGTCTGTCGGCTGGCGGAGCAAAAAAATAAACGACTATATTCCATCGTTTCTTAAAAGAGTTTCTCTTGAAGAAAAACTGAATTTTACGCGCAACATCGCGGTTATGATAGGGGCAGGCGTGAGCCTGTCAAAGGCGCTGGAAGTGATGGCAAGGCAGACCCAAAATGACAAATTTAAAACCGTAATTCTGGCAATAACAGATGCAATCAAAAATGGCCGAAGTTTTGCAGACGCCATAGGGGAGCATAAAACCGTTTTCCCAAAATTTTACCAGGAGATGGTTCGTGCCGGAGAAAAATCCGGCAAATTGGAAGAATCATTAAAACTAATAGCGCTGCAATTGAAAAAAGACTATGCACTTAGGAGAAAGGTGCGCGGAGCCATGGTTTATCCCGTAATCGTTATGATCGCCATGGTCGGCATAGGAATTTTGATGTTGATTTACGTCGTTCCGACGCTTATTACCACCTTTGAAGAATTAAAAGTACAGCTTCCGCTTTCAACCAGATTGATTATTTTTGTAAGCCAATCAATTCTCCAAAGCGGGCTGATTTTGCTTGCAGGAGCAGCGGTTGCAGGCTACGGAGCATATCGCTGGGCAAAATCAAAAATGGGAAAAACGCAGCTTGATTGGCTGTTTACGCACCTGCCTGTCATAAAAGGAATTAATCAAAAATTCAACTCCGCCCGGACCTGCAGGACTTTAAGCTCGCTGATATCTTCGGGGGTTGATATTTTGGAAGCGATTTCTATCACAAAAGAAGTTTTGCAAAACCATCTTTATCAAAATATTTTGGACGATGCGCGCGCAAAAATTCAGCGAGGCGAAACGATTTCCAAGGCATTCCTTTCATCCGGAGAGCTTTATCCGTCGCTTGTTGGCGAAATGATAGGGATCGGCGAGGAAACCGGCGAACTTTCGCAAATGCTTCTGCGCCTCGCTTCTTTTTACGAAAGCGAAGTGTCGCAGGCGACCAAGGATCTTTCAACGGTTATTGAGCCGGCGCTAATGATTCTTATGGGGGTTGTAGTGGGATTTTTCGCCGTTTCCATGATCTCGCCAATGTATAATTTAGTCGGCGCATTTTAAATATATGAAAGGATTCACATTGCTTGAAGCGGTAGTAAGCGTTTCCATCGTTATTGCCATTGCGGCAATTCTCTTTTCTGCTTTTGCGGTATTCCGCGAATCAAACGATTTGCAGGCCGCCGGAGAAACAATCGTAGGCATTTTAAAAGACGCCAGATCAAGAGCAATCGGCTCTCAAGATAAAACAACTTACGGAGTCCATTTTGAAACCGCAAAAGTCGTTTTATTTAAAGGATCCGTTTATAGCTCTTCAAATTCTGCAAACGAAGTTTATATTTTGCCGGCGCCAGTTGAAATCAGCGCAATCAGTTTAACCGGCGGCGCGGTTGATACCGTATTTTCCATACTCGGCGGCACAACCACGACCTCCGGTACCGTAACTCTTCGTTCAAAAAGGAATACTTCCAAAACCCGCGTTATCACAATATTCTCAACAGGAAATGTGCAGTAATATGTTAAAATAAAGTTAATGTATAAAAAGGCGGGGTTCGGACTGCTTGAAATCGTGATCGCCGTTTCTATTATCGGGGCAACGGTTTTTGCGCTGTCGTCCGTATTTTTAATGTCAAACAAGCTTGAAACGCGCGCTTCAAACCAAATCCGCGCGAATTTTCTGGCCGAAGAAGGCTTGGAGGCTTTGCGCTTTTTGAGAGACGAAAGCTGGTCCGGCCATCTAGCAAATTTAAATACGGCAACAACTTACTATCTTTCTTTTAATGCGGCGGATTCCGCGTGGAGCGTAAGCATTTCCGATCCCGGGCTGATCGGTGGCATATTTGCGCGCTCTTTTGTTGTTGGGGCGGTGAACCGCGACGGCTCTGACGATGTTATAGACCCTCCTGCGGGATCGCCGGACGCAAATACCAAAAAATTCAGCGTCAGCGTTTCATGGCAAGAGCGGGGAGTGTATTCCGCTATCACGCTAAGCACTTATTTATCCGATATTTTTGCGAATTAATGAGAGGCTACACGCTATTAGAAATAGTGGTTTATGTCAGCATACTGGCTGTCGTTGCGGTGCTGGTTGTGGGCTCAATACTTTCTATCTATCAGGCTTTCGCAAAGACAAGAGTTGAAAGAAGGCTGGCGTTAAACGGCGACGTCGCTTTGGAAACCATAATCCGCGACGTCCGCGCGGCCGAAAGTTTTGACGCAGGCATCAGTGTTTTTGGAACAAACCCCGGCGTCTTGCAAATTAATATCGGCGGCTCTACGGAAAAATTTTCTCTTTCCGACGTAGTTCTCCAAATACAAAAAGGCGGACCGGCGGAAAACCTGACATCCTCTGACGTATCCGTAACAAATTTGATTTTCTACGCCACTTCAACAGACAATTCAAAAATGATAAGGGTTGAATTTACGCTTGAGGCAGGCAGCGGTAAATTTCAAAAAACAAAAAATTTTTACGGGAGTGCCGTAATGAGAGGGGCTTATTAATATGAATTTCCAATTTCCAACCTTTAATTTTCAAAAACGCGGACAGGCGGCTTTGATTGCAGTAATTTTGATGCTTTTTATTATGCTCTCGGCGGTTTTCGGAGCCTCGTCGGTGGCGCTCAAAGAAGCTAAAGTTGCTACGGAAAACACCCGGTCGCGCTATTCTTTTTTTGCGGCGGAAGCTGGCATAGACGACGCGACTTACCGATTAAAGCGAGGTAAAAATTTAACTTCTTCGTTTGTTATTTTACTAAATGGCGCGACCGCGAATGTGGCCGTCACCACAAGCGGCTCAACAAAAAAAATAAAATCAGCGGGAGATTATTTGGGCATAAACCGCGCATTAAGTGCGTCGTTTTCAAATCTAACAGGCGTTGAATTTCATTACGGCGCCCAAGTCGGTGAGGGCGGTATTGTTATGGACCAAAACAGCCGGGTAGAGGGCGGGGGCGGAGTGCCAGGAAACGTTTATTCCAACGGCTCGGCAACTGGACAAAGCGGGTCAACCGTTACTGGAGATTTTATTGTCTCTACGAGTATTACGGAAGATGCGGCCGCGCGCTCTGTTGTTTGCAATCAAGACCAAATTGCAGGACAAGCCAATCCGCAGATTGATTTTGCACAAAGTTTTACTCCATCGGAGAGCAAGCCTTTGGCTAAGGTGGGTTTGTATATAAAAAAGGTCGGCAGTCCCGGAGATGCGACAATCCGCATAACTTCCGATAGTAGCGGATCGCCGGCGCAGTCGGCTTTAGCAAGTGCCGCGCTATCCTCCGGTCTTGTTGGGGTTTCGTATGGCTGGGTTGAAGCAACTTTTTCATCGCCGGCGAATTTAACAAGCGGCCTAACATACTGGATTGTTTTAGATACCGGTAGAGACGCGAATAAATATTACGTTTGGTGCAAAGATAGCGGGGCCGGCTACGGCAGCGGTTCGCCGAAATACAGCAAAGATTGGGATGATGATCCGTGGACCGATGTTTCCGGAGACTTAAATTTTAAAACTTATCTTGGAACTGGCGCGAGTTCAATAGACGGCATTGTGGTTTACGGCACCGCCAAAGCAAACACAATTACAAACAGCAAAATATGCGGAGACGCGTATTACCAGACGATTGATTCAAGCTCGCTTGCTTTTTTAAATAACCCGTCAAACCCAACTTGCCCCGATCCTTTGACGCCGGGAACTGCTTTCCCCGGCTCGTCTGATCCGCCACCGCAAAACATGCCGATTTCAGATTCCAATATACAAAGCTGGAAAAATGACGCAGGTTTAGGAGGAGAAATTACCGGCGATTGCGGGGACAACGGCGTTCTTGGATGCGCTATTCTAGACAACGGCACGCTCACTTTGGGCCCTAAAAAAATCAACGGCAATCTTACTTTGACTAAAAAACAGACTTTGACTGTAACTGGCACGCTCTATTTTACCGGCAACTTGGATATGAACAGCTCCAGCGGCGCGACAATAAAATGTGACCCGTCTTTCGGCACCAATAGCTGTGTCGTAATTTTTGACGGCTGGATGCATATAAGCAATAATGCCATTTTTCAAGGATCCGGGACGGCGGGAAGTTATATTTTAATGCTTACTACTCTCGCGGGGTGCAACGGCGGAGAGCAAACCTCGCCGTGCACGCACCACAATGCCGCCATAGATCTTCACAACAATGCCGCTGGCGCGATATTTTACGCGGGCGATTCTATGGCAAATTTGCATAACGGCGTCGGGGTAACAGAGCTTACGGCTTACAAATTATCGCTGGACAACGGCGCCACCATCACTTATGATCAGGGCCTTGCCAACGCCAACTTTTCTTCCGGTCCGTCGGGCGGGTGGAATATTGAGGGGTGGGGAGAAGTCGTGCCATAATTAAGATATGCTTATACCAATACCAAGTTTTCTGCGGCTCCCGATTTACGCTTTTGAACTTTCTGATAAATCTTACAAATATTTGCGCTTGAAAGAGGTAAGGAGTGGCGTTGTGGTAGACGACTTCGGGGAAGGAGAAATCGCCACGGGCGTCATTGAGCGCGGGGAAATCAAAAAAAAAGAAGTGCTTGCGGCGCTTTTGAAGGAGCTTTTCGCTAAAAAAAACATAAAGTTCGTAGCTGTTTCCCTACCGGAAGAAAAAGGATTTTTGGAAAATGTCCAGCTGACCGGCATAAAAGCGGAAACGGAAATACGCCAAGCGCTGGAGCTGCAATTGGAAGAACATATTCCTCTCCCGCCAAGCGAAGTTGTTTTTGACTATACGTTGGCGCGCAAAGAAAAAAACCACTTTGATACGGTAATCAGCGCATTTCCCAAAATGCTGGTAGATTCTTATTCGGAGGTTTTTTATTCAGCCGGGGCGCTGCCGGTACTCGTTGAATCGGAGCTGGTAGCCGCGGTCAGATCGCTGATACCTAAAAATTTTGCTGCGACGACTATTGTAATGGACTGGGGCAAAACCCGCATCAGTTTTTCTATCATAGAAAACGGCGTTTTAAGATTTGCTTCAACGGCGCCCATCGGTGGCGAAACGCTTGACGAAGCAATCTCCAAAACTTTAAATGTTGATCTTAAAAAGGCGCGTGAATTGAAACTAAAAAGCGGGTTTTTACCTGCCTCGCCGAGTCAAGGCGGGCAAAACCAGGATTCGCTGCCCGTCTTTCAGGCCATTGTGCCAGTGATAACGGCCATAAGAGAAGAGGTGGGAAAATACATAAAGTATTGGCAAACCCATTCGGAAAGCAAAGAGGCGCCAGCAAAACTTTTCCTTTCCGGCGGGGACGCTAATTTGTTGGGGCTGGCGGCTTATCTGCAGCAAGAATTAAACATCCCGGTACAGCTTGCCGATCCGTGGGCGAATGTTTCATTCCCAAAAAACTACTTGCCGGACCTTGAGCGGCAAGACGCCATTCGTTTCGTTGCTTCTATTGGATTATCGCTGGCTGCTTTGGATAAGGAAAAAAATATATGAGCTTTGTCGCAAAAAATTATAAAAAAGAGTTCCGCCGCGAAAAAATTCTAAGAATTTTGATAGGTTTTGCCGTAAATCTGGCTGTTGCGCTAATGGTCGGTTTGGTGTTTATGCTGCCGTCTTATTTTATTCTTGTATTTTCCAAAGATGACGTACTAAGGCGCCTTCAAGCTGCGGAGGAGGTGTTTGCAAGAAAAGAATTTAAAAATCTGGAAGAAAAAATCGGCGGGATCAACGCAAGGGTTTCTGTTTTTGAAAAAAACGAGTCCAGGAGAGGCGAGCTTGCTCCTCTTTTTAGAAAACTCGCGGAAAATGCTCCCGATGCTGTTCGGCTGGTGTCCATCAATGTTAGTAAAGATGCAAACGGCTTCTATACCATGTCTGTTCAGGGAGAAGCGGAAAGGCGCGATGAGCTTTTGAAATACATAGACAAATTAGAAAGTGTCAGCGAATTTGCATCAGTTGATTCGCCGGTCGCTAACCTTCTCAAAGAAACAAAAACACTCTTCACTTTAAATATTAAAATTAAGCCAGAAGCCTATAAATATGAGCCCGCTAAGTAATAAAAAGCCGATTTTTGTGTTAAGTTTTGCTGTTTTGTCGCTGGCGGCGCTTGGGGTTTTGATTTGGATGCTGTATCAAAAAATCAGCGAGGTTAGCGCCGTTGTCGCCGAAGCTGAAGCAAAAATGGCGTTTTTAGAAAAAAGCGAGCGCGAATTCTCTGTGGCGGAATCAGGCGTCAAAGATTATGAAAAAGAAATTAACCTTTTGGAAAGCGCCTTTTTAAATGAGAGCAAATTTGTGGATTTCTTAAAGTTGCTTGAGGGAATGTCAAAAAAATCCGGCGTTGGGTTTAGCGCCAAATCAGCAAAAATCCCCGCCGCCAAAGGCGAGGAAGCGGCGCTGTCGTTTGAGCTTTCGGGAGATTTCGGTTCCGTAGTCAATTTCATTGCTTTGCTGGATAAAATACCCTATTCGGGCATTGCCGAAAGCGTCAATGTTGCGCCGAAGACAACAAGAATAAATTATCTTATTTTTAATTTTGACTTATGATGAACGCTGTCAGAAAATTTTTAGCCAAATTAAAATTCAATAAATCGCTGACTATTGAAATTGTATGGACAGCGGAGCTGGTTTTTTCCGCCATTTTAATTTCACTTTTACTTTTGGGCGATTTGTGGCTCTACAAAAATTTTGTCTTGGATAAAAGATCCGCAAACGCGGCGGAGAATAAAGCGGTTTCGCTCAAAAAAAACAACCTAAAAAAGATCGGCGAGCAGGTCCGTGCCGAAAAAGCCTTTTTGGAAAATCCGGCCTTCATTTTTACTCGCGACCCATTTAAATAAATCTCGTAAAAAAACGAGCCCCAAAACTTGGTTTCGGGGCTCGGATAGCCTTTCGGCATCAGATGATTTCGCCTCTTTGCCTTCGCTCAATACCATTGAAAATGTGCTAAAAAAAAGATATATTAGAGTGATTGTATAACTGGCCCTCGTAGTTCAATGGATAGAACGGCGCTCTTCTAAGGCGCATATGGGGGTTCGATTCCCTCCGAGGGCGAAAAGATGATATTATAAAAACGTCAGTCTGTTTTATTAAACTAAAAAAGATCGCAACTTGACCAATTAATATTTAACAATATAAGCTTAAGACATGCCTAAAAATACGACGAATGAAGTTTTGGCCAGAATGGTAAAACGCGGCTTTGATGATGTGATGGCTAAGATGACAAAAAAGGTTAATGTGGATAAACAATTTGAAGAGGTTGATAAGCGATTGGGGATTGTTGATAAACGGCTTAGCGGGTTAGAAGCAGAAACCAGCCATGTGAACGCACGGCTCGGCGTTATTGAACAAGACATAGCTGAAATCCGCAGGCATTTTGTTTATCGCGACGAATTTGAAGACGCGCTGGCGCGCATATTGCTTCTTGAGAAAAAAGTCGGCATCAAAAGCGGCAAATAAAAACATCGGCTCGCCTGCCCGCCTCTGGAGGGAACCATATTTTAACGGAAAGAAAAAAATTTAATCATATGGAAAAGCAAAGTTTATCTAAGGCATTAAAAATTGTATTATGGATTTCAAGTTTGTTATCAGCGGCATTAATAATTGCCGCTAACTTACTTTTGCATGATGCGCCAGACTACTATACATTTATCGTTTGGGTGTCGCTACCGTTGATAATTTTAGGTTCAATACTATTAATGAGGTTAAAATTAGTTGGGGTATGGTTATATACTTTTGGAATAATACCTACGACAACTGTTTTTATTTATCAAATTATTAAAGCGATCATTACTCCTTGTGACCCGGCATCGATATGGCCGTGTAGATCTTTCATCGAAAGCGTATTTGCATCTCCGGTTTTTTGGGGCTTTCTTTTTTTAGTCCCAACTTTCTTTATCATATGTTCTATCTATCTCTGGCATCAACTTAGGCGGTAACGCGAATTTTGTTTTAAGTTTGGATTTTTAAGAATCTGCCGCCCCCCTTCGCATAAAGCTACGGACGAGCAAAGCAAAGAAAAATTGGAAATTGTTAAATCTTGCGGCGAGGCCGCTCCGAATTCGCGCGGGGAATTCCTCGCCCCTCGACAAGCTCAGGGCGAAATGCGTTCGGACTAATTCAAGAATACTGCGAAAATAATATTTTTACTCGTTCTTCACTTTGAGTTTCGCAACGCGGGCTTTGTCTAGTTTCGGAAGATGAATTGTAAGAAGGCCGTTTTTGATAGTTGCCTGCGCCTCGTCTGCGTCAACCTCCTGCGGTAGCAGAATTGAGCGGGAAAACGCCCCCCAGTAAAGTTCCTGATAAAAGTAGTCGTTTCCGGAGACTTCCCTTTGTTTTTCGCGCTTGCCGCGAAGAGTCACCATATCGTGGGTAACAGAGACATCCAAATCTTCCGGTTTAACCCCGCCCACGATAGCCTGCACGACTATTTCATCCGGCGTTTGCCAAACATCAATCGTAAGCTGCCCTTCCTCGTCTTGAGGAAGGTCGTGCTTGGTCGGCTTCTTGGCGTCCTGGCCGCTCGGCTCATCTAAATTATCCACATGAACACCCCCCGTGAGCCTCTCAAAAAATGATCTGCGTTCTGCCATGCTTATTAATCAAATTATAACACGTTTTGCCCGCTCAAATAAAACTAGCGCAACGGCGGCTCCTGCTACAACAAGCATTGTTATTACTACTTGGTTTGCCGCATCTCCGCCTATATTTTCTATTATAAAAAAGTTATAAAGAGAGTGCAATAAAACCGCGAAAAACAATCCCAAAACCAGCTCTTTGTGCCTCCGCTCCTTATGAAAAAATGAAAAAGCAAGCCCAGCCCCAATAATGGCGGCGGCGGAAACGTGCAACAGAACCGCGTTAACAAATCTAAAAGCGCTTACCGCGATGGACTGCGCCAAACCGGCTTTCAGGCTTTCGCCAATAAAAAGTGCGTTCTCCAGCGCGGCAAATCCCAAAGCGGCTGTTATTAGATAAATCATGGCGTCAACTGGCTCATCAAAGTATTTGCTGCGGAGAGCCGTAAAAAAGGCGGCGGAGGTTTTAACAATTTCTTCAAGAAAGGCGAACCCTACGATATTAAACAGCTGCAGGTAAAATGGGCCGTAACCGAACACGCCCCGTAAAAAACGGTTTGCGGCAAAAAAGTTGCTTTCCAAAACAACCGCTAAGATAACTGCGCCCATACCAGCCAGAAAAACCGCAAGAATTTCGCGCCTTGGTTCCGGATGCGCGTCTTCCCGGAGCCAAAACCAAAGCCACAAAATTGGCGGCAGAAATGCAAGAAACATTGTAACAAAAATATATGTCAGGATGCCCATGATTCAATCATTAAAATATTTTTATTGTTAATATGCCCCCAGATTGTTTCGCTAATAAAAGGCATAAAAGGATGGAGCATTTTGAGCGATTCTGCGAGGACAGAAGCTAAAACCTCGGCATTTAAATTTTTCTTTGATTCTTCCAGATAAATATCACAAAAATCGTGCCAGACAAAATTGTAAAGTGTATGCAAGGCCTGGCCGAATTCGTATTTATCAATGAGGCGGCCGATGTCTTTTTTGGTTTTTTTGAGTTGGGCAAGGATTTTTTTATCCGCGGAGCTTGCATAATCAAAACCGAGTTTTGAATTCCCACCCTCCTCGAAGTCCGACTTCTTTGGGGTCCCGAAGTCGGACTTCTTCCCGGGCGGAGTTTGTTGCAACACAAACCTAGCCGCATTCCATATCTTATTGCAAAATTTACGCCCCGCAACAACATGCTCCTCCGACCAATGAATGTCTTGCCCGCCCATGGCTTGCCAAATTAACCCGAAGCGCGTGGCATCGGCGCCGTATTTAGTTATCAAATCCACAGGGTCAATGCCTGTTCCGAGAGATTTTGACATGCGCTTTCCGTCTTTTGTCAAAATGGTCGCATGTATCAAAAGATCTTTAAAAGGGGGAGCGCCTATAAATTCTAAGCCGGAAAAAATCATTCTGGCGTCCCATAAATTAATTATTCCGCGGTCGTTTGTAAGAATATCTGTCGGATAAAATGTTTCTAAATCGTTTTTTTTAGATTTACCCGCCAAAGTTTTAGCGGAGGCGGGCCAACCCAATGTAACAAAGGGCCAAAGCGCGGAAGAAAACCATGTGTCTAAAACATCGTCCACGCCGTCCAACGGTATTTTGTGCCCCCACCAAATTTGGCGTGATACGCACCAATCTTTAATATTTTTCAGCCAATCAAAATAAATTTTTTCCCAGCGCTTTGGATGAAATTTTATTTTTCCGGATTTGACTGCTTTTATCGCCAGTTTGGCGAGTTCCTCCATTTTTAAAAACCACTGCTTTGAGCGAAGCGGCTCAATGTGTGTTTCGCAACGGTAACATTTGGCTATGTTGTGCGGATAGTCATCTATTTTTTCTATTAAATTTTGCGACTCGAGTTCTTTCAATACCGCTTCTCTGGCCTCAAGCATCTTCATTCCCTCAAATTTTTGGCCGGCCGCGGAAGTCATCTTGCCAATCTCATTAATTACTTGCAGAGCAGGAAGTTTGTTGTCAGCGCCGATTTGTTCGTCTAGCATATCATGCGCGGGAGTTACTTTAACGGCACCGGTTCCAAAGTTCATTTCTATCCTCCGATCCGAAATTATCGGGATTTCGCGGTTTTGTATCGGCAGCAAAACTTTTTTGCCGACTAAATTTTTATAGCGTTTGTCTTTTGGGTTTACGGCGACCGCCGTGTCTCCTAGCATTGTTTCGGGGCGGGTCGTCGCGATGATGATAAATTCCTTGGAATTTTTTAGCGGATATTTAATGAACCACAATTTGCCTTTTTCTTCTTGATATTCCAATTCCAAGTCGGATAAAGATGTTTGATCTTTTATGCACCAATTAACAACGCGCTCGCCTTGGTATATCCAGCCCTTTTTGTAATAATGCAAAAAAGCTTCTTTTACGGCTTCTTGATATTCTGGATCCATAGTAAACCGCGTCCTTGTCCAATCACAAGAAGCCCCGATTTTTTTCATCTGATCCAAAATTATATTTCCGTATTTTTTTTTCCATTCCCAGACTTTCTCCAAAAATTTTTCGCGTCCCAAGTCATGGCGAGAAATACCTTGCTTTTTGAGCTCTTTTTCCACAACATTTTGAGTCGCGATTCCCGCGTGATCGGTTCCCGGAAGCCAAAGAGTTTTATAGCCCTGCATTCTTTTAAATCTTATCAAAACATCAGATGTTGCGTGCTCAAGAGCGTGTCCCACATGAAGCGATCCGGTAACATTTGGAGGGGCTAATGTTATAGAAAATGTTTTACCCCGCCCACCAGGGAGCTTATCGGGATTAAAAAATCCGCTCTCTTCCCAGAGCTTATAAATTTTATCCTCATGTTCTTTCGGGTCGTATGGCTTGTCAAATTCGGACGGCATACGGCAATTTTCGCATTTTTTTAACCCAACTTCAAATTGCCTTTGGCTTTTAGGGTTTCGGGTTTTGAGAATTTTCGAGCTCTTGTTTTAAAATACCCAGCGACTGCAATCATCGCTGCGTTGTCGCCCGTAAGCCAGAGAGGGGAGATGTGAGGTGAGATTTTGGGGAATGAGTTTTTGATTAAAGCGTCCAACGTACGGCGTAAGGCTTGATTCGCTGCCACGCCGCCGCCGACTACTAGAGATTTAATCGCCATACGGCGGAGACCGCCGCCATAGAGCCGTAATGCATCGGCGGTTTTTTTGACTAAAACATCAACCGTGGCTTGTTGAAATTCATAAGCCACCTCCGCCTTGTTCACGTAAGGATGGTCGCGAAGATAGTAAAGAACGGCGGTTTTGAGGCCGGAAAAAGAAAAGTTTAAATCTTTTGAATTGATCATTGGCCTCGGGAGCCGAAGCTCCCGCGCAGACACACGCGGACTTGATGCTGAATTGCGCAGAAATTTTTCGGCGTCTTTCTGCGTTTGTTCTGCGCGTTTCTGCGCAAATTGCGCGAGACGCGCAATTTGAGGACCGCCCGGGTAACCTAATCCGAGCATCCGCGCAACTTTGTCAAACGCCTCACCAGCGGCGTCGTCGCGCGTTTCTCCCAAAATTTTGTAGTTAAGATGTTTTTTCATTAAAACAAGCTCTGTGTGCCCTCCGGAGACGATGAGGGCGAGAATGGGGAATTTTGGCGGCTCGCCACCGAGCCAACTCGCGTAAATATGTCCTTCTAAGTGATTTACTCCAACCAGCGGCACCCGCCATTTTTTCGCCAAATCCTTCGCGAAATTAATTCCTTCCCAGAGCGCCGGCTCCAACCCGGGGCCGTATGTTACTGCGATTGCGTCCAACTTAGAAGCCAAGCTTCCAAGTGGAAGCTTGGCTTCTTTCAGCACCCGTTTTAAAATAATCGGCAGATTTTTCCGATGCTCCCTCATCGCCAAATTCGGCACCACTCCTCCAAACGGCTTATGAGTTTTTATCTGCGACAAAACAACATTGCTTCTAACTTCAAATTTTCCACTTCTAACTTCTAATATAGCAATCGCCGTTTCATCGCAGGATGTTTCAATGGCTAAGATGCGCATGATGGAAAAATTTTAATTACCGACCAACTAATTCTTTTAATACGCCGTTTATTTCTTGCGTTGTTTAAAATCCTTTAATTGATTAAAGATTCTCATTTTTTGCACTAAATTACAAGAATGTTTTTAAACCGTTTTCCAAATAATCTCATTTCTTTACTTATCCACAAAGGTGTTTGACAATAAATTGTGTTATCAATAATATTAAAATATAAGTTCTCCGAAAACTGCATCAAACGCGTTTTATTAAAATGGTAAGATTATATTAAGTAGTAGTGAAGGGTTTTTTGCTCTGGCGTTGTCCTCTACGAGATTGCTAATGGCAATCTGTATGGCAAATCATGAGCCTCGGATCTACCATCTTACCATCTGCACCTTAATGGTGACTTACCCGCAAGGGACGGAAATAATATCCCCGTAAGACGTTTTGGTGCAGTTTTTGGAGAATTTTTTGCTATTTGCTGAATTGGCAGCTCACTACAAAATTTTCAAGCGGAGCTACTTATTCGATCCAAGGCGAGCTTCGATGTTATTCACTCTTTCCTCAAGATCTTCTCGTTGGGTTTGTAGGCTGCTTTTTTAGCTCCTGAAAAAACCTTAAAATCTATATTTGGCAAATTCATTTTTGGAGCTAACAGGTCGGGATTCAAAACCAATAATTGACTTTGTAGTTAAGCTTAACGAATGGGACAAAAATAGGCAAATTTTACAATCTCGTCGCCTATTTTAGATTAAAAATGTTATTATTTATGTATTGTTTAAATTCCATAATCCAGTATACTAAAGTTAGCAAAATAGTATGAATCAAGAAATCAATTCACCATTTCGATACGCTGGAGGAAAATTTTATGCTCGCAAACTCATAAACGAACATATTCCCCAGCACACTTACTACATTGAGCCATTCGCTGGCGGTGCTTCTGTCTTCTTTGCTAAGGATAAAGCAAGTAAAAATTGGCTCAATGATATTGATAAAGATCTTATAAATTGTCTAGCGATTATTCGTGACCATCCGGATCAGATGATTAAAAGGTTGAAGGATGAGCGGGCTACAAAAGAAAGGCACGGGTATTACAAGAATGAATATAAACCTAAAACCAAACTGGATTGCGCCATCAGATGGTTTTATATAAATCGCACTTCCTATTCTGGAATTATGAACATGCAGAATTGTTATTGGGGATACGGAGAAAAATATAGCATGAGACCCGAAAATTGGCCTAGAAATATCTTGAGAACATCGGTCAAACTGCAGGAAGTAAAATTAACCTCTTTTGACTTCGAAAGGGTTATAGAAGAAGCTCCCGACAACTCTTTTCTGTTCATAGACCCACCGTATTTTAATGCGGATCAGGAAAAGTTTTATGTCCATTCTTTCGCACAAGATGATCATTTTCGCTTGAGCAAAATTCTCAAAAAACACAAAAATAGATTCAAATTTTTACTCACTTATGATGATAGTCCGGAAGTGAGAGAATTATATGAGTGGGTGCATGCAATGCACGAAAAAGAATGGAATTATACAATAAATCGTACGGATGATCAGAAGAATGGCACAGACACAAAAGGCACTCGTTATAAGGGTCACGAGCTTTTTATTGTAAACTATAATTCCGAAAAACAGATTCCTCTTTTCCGAACACAATCATTTACGCACAAAATTTTTAAATAGATCTAGAGATTTCTCAATCGAGACCCAGCCATTCTTTGGAGAGTTGATCTTTTTATCGAAATTGATCACCGGATAGTTGGGAATAAAACCACAGGCTTTTTTGTTTTTACATTTCGCACGAGTACAAGTGACGCCATTGTTGCCAATTTGAAGATCGGAGGTTCTTGCAACAAATAGTGTCCTGAAAGCAAAGTCCTTAGAACCCTCTTTCTCGGAGGCTCCAATTTTCTGTAAAAATTCTTCCCCTTTTTGTGGCGGTTTCCACTCAAAAAGACCAGTCTTTTTATCGGTTGTATAAAATGCATTGCCGATTGATGAGATGACTATATCGAAATCTGCTGGTAGATATTGGTCATTGTGAATCGCCAAAACTTTTTCTGTGACACCAAATTTTGGAGCTAATTCTTTTACTTTCGCTGGACCCAATGTGCGACTTCGCATACATTTAACTCTTATTTCACTATGTCCATCAGCAAATAATCTATACCCACCTTTTTTGGCAAGTTTACACTCGACCCTAACAATTTTGTTTGTTGGTTTGTGAAGTACGCGCACATCAATATCGTGAAAGCCAATCTGTGCATTCATCATCGGCTTATCAACTAACCACTCATCTTTGGACAAAATTTCTTGTAGGGCTATCATTACAGAAAATTCAAAAGCCTTACCCCTAATCATTGGTACAACTTTTGGCTCGTATAAAGTTTCTGCCAAATACAAAACAGGGATGCTGTATTTTTCGCAGTACTCTTTAACTTTTTCTTTCCAGCTTTTTGACATGGTTTTTAGAAATCAACAAAAAATTCTCCAATTTTTAAGTTCAGTGCTTTACAGATTTTCTGAATATTCTCAAGCGTTATGTTCTTTTCTGCTCGTTCTATCATGCCTATATAAGTTCGGTGAACTCCAGCGCGTACGGCCAATTCTTCCTGTGATAAACCTAATTTAGCCCGCTCCTCGCGGACTTTATTACCAAATTTATTTAAAATTTCACGTTTCATGGTTGATAACTGTAGTATATGTACTTGCTAACTTTGGTTCTACATACTATAGTTAGCATGATGCAATATGAAAAAAGTGTCACAGAAACACCTTTTGCTTTGGGCAAATTTTTTTAGTTAATTCACTTTTGGAGCTAACAGGTCGGGATTCAAAACCAATAATTGACCTTGTAGTTAAGCTTAACGAATGGGATAAAAATAGGCAAAACAGCTCAAATTCAAGCGTAATCAATATCCCCTAAGGTTATTCAAATACTATATTTATACTTGCTGGCGCAGGCTAGCTCTGTTCTATTGGTATGTTTTTAAAAATCTTCCCTCGTATAATAAATTGCTGTTCCATTTCAATATTTCCAAATATTTTTTCAGGCGGTAGTATTTTTAGCTTTGGATTACTTTTAATATCATAAACCAGATAAATGAAATAATGTAAAATATTATCTCCGAGTTTGCTTAGTGTTGTTTTGTAGAGTCCTATAACATCGGGCTGTTTGGCTTTTTGCCCCTTGACCTCTATAAATCTGTCCCCCGATTTAATGTCGTAACCGCATTTTTTGTTGCTGACTTCTTCGGGTTTTCTGCCATTTTTCCTTTCATACTCCATAACAATTTCTATCGCTTGTTTTTCTGTTCTGCTCGGAGAAAATTCTATTGCTTTTTCTGGATATCTAACTACCATGTTATTTTAATTTGAGCTGGTTAAATTGTGTCTCTGTAATTTCAATTTCCGATGTATGCCAAATTTGAATTATTGAAAGCAATATTGAAAAAAACGCCAAACCAGCTGATATCCAAATAGCTGTTATTGCCAACTTTTTAGCTTCAGCAGAGGATTGGCGAGCGTGCTGAAGCTCTTCGTGGTCAAGAAGATTAAAATAGGCCTCTACGCCAAGAAACTTTTTGTGTTCTACGCCAGGGTAAAATCCATTAACTTTTTCCTGCTCTGTTCCAAAAATATGTAGAAATGCGTCTCGGAATAAGTGGCTTATTTGAGGGTTTTTGAAATCAAATCCTATTTTTGTAAGGTGTTCTTGCGCCTCTTTATAATTAACTCCCTCTGTTAGTTTTTCTTTGCCGTATTTAATTAAAGCTATATATAAGTTGTCTGAATTTTTTTGAATTTCGTTATTCGATCTCATGTTGGTGTTGGTTATAATTTTCTGAAGCTAAAACCCCTTTTGAGACGGCTTGTTACAGTGTCTAAATAACAATTTATAAAAAGTGGCACATTTTATCATTTGATCATTGAGATTATAAAATACGTCCTTAATTTTACGAATCTTTTCAGGGATGTTTTCGGTGGTTGTACCACTTTTTCTTAGTTCATATAATGAATCGTTCAAACTTGTTAGTTCTGGCAGTAATTCATTTTCGAATTTCAATCTCATATCATGGTCATAATAATATTCTATAAATATCGGGTTTGATAGATTTTCGTAATTCCATACATTGACCGATTTTCTATAATCTTCCAATGAATCAGAAATAACTTTTGGATCTTGTTTGCCTATAATATTAAAATGGAGCCTTTCCGAAAGATAAATTCTAGTTTGCCCAAGTACTGAAAAATTTTGTACAAAAGTATTTCTACTTTCTAAATTGGCCATGTACCATGGTACATAAAAGGATCCAAATAGTGCCAGCAAAATGAGATAAAATGTTTTCTTATCAGGAAGCAGTCTTTTTATAGAAGCCAACATGGCTGCTAATTTCTGCAAAATATCATCTAATTCTTTCATAATTAAATCTAGAATCGCACATTTCAGAGAAATTTTCAAGCGTAGCACTCTAAAGTGGCACTTCGTAAGTTTCGTCGCAAGCTTTTGATGCCCCTTCTGAAGACATCGATACTTTTTCAAAATTGCAATTTAGTCCGCAATCTGCCTTATCACGGAAACCGATGTTTGATGTTAAATTTTGTTCTACCCTCTTTTTGTTTATGCTCAATGCCCACGCGAAACAATTTGCTAAAATTTCAAATTCCGGGCTAAAAACATATTCTTGTTTGCCAAATATGCTGCCCACAGGGTAATAAACCCCCTTGTATGTTTCTCGCCTATTAGAAAAAAACCAAAAACCAACAAGAATGACTATTATTAGTGCTACCGCCACCCCAATAATATATGTTTTATTTTTACCGACTGATTTGTTGGCGCCCATAAAAAATTGTGTTTTATAAATTACTGATAAAATTCGGTAACACAAAACCCACCGCTGGGCGATAGCTTGCGCTACCCACAGCTCTTTCGAGCTATGACCTGTGACGGTGCTCCCAAACGATGGGTTTGGTATCCGCCACAGGTTTTTGAGCCATGCACCGTTTCGAGCAGTGTTTAGACCTCTTCTAATGATTTTATATCATGATTATACCTTAGTTTGTTAAAAAATCAAACCCCTTGTTTGGTTTATTGGTTTTTTAACTAGTTTTGATTAATTGATTGAATCAATCTTGATATTAAGAAAAATTGTGGCTTGTTTTGATTTTAATCAACTTTTTAGGTTCATGGGTTTTACCCCAGTTTTTATGTTTTATTGTTTTTAAACAAAGTTTTGCCCCAACTCTTTTTCTCTGTGGATAAGGGCGGCTTGTGTTTGGGAACAAATAGTGCTAGTATATCAACAGTTGAACCTTGGCCAGTTGCATATGAATACTTTTTGTAAAGAGGTAATACTCAGCGAGTTCTCCGCATTGGGTGACCCATAATGTATAGTTTCCGGATTGCTTAGAAAGAGCCAGAAGCAATGGTGCTGTATGGGCACAAAAGGCAATGCCTAGCTAATGCCTAAAAGTAATTATGCGATTAATAATTTAATCGCCTGATTGCTTTTGTGGCGTTAGCTTTTTTTTGTTGAAAAAACTTGCGCTTAAAGCACGGGCTCCAAGCTCATGCAAGAGGACTATTCTCCAAAATTATTTAAAATCCTCAAAGCCCAGCATTCTAGCTGGACAGATGAGGAAATAGACCGAAAAGCCAAACGACTCGCTGAACTCGCCAGCTTTTTGGTTCGGCTCTTTTTAAAACAACACTCTAAACGCTTAGAAAGCACATTAGACCAAGAAAATGAAGATTAAAGCGCCGTTCCCCCGCCCCCGCAGGGTTGAGTGTGGTTTTACACCATTTAAAACAACATCCGCGTTTTAAGAGCCAAACTCTTATTTTGCGATTATCAGATTAAGAGGTTTAATTAGTTTAATCAAATGAAAAGATACAAAAATATTAAAAACAAAATCCCAACATGTATTATTTACACCAGGGTTTCCTCAAAAGAGCAGGTTGAGGGTTTTAGTTTAGAAAGCCAAGAAAAAATTTGTAAGGCTTTTGCTGATAAAAGCCAGCTCCAAGTTTTAAAGATATTTAGAGAAGAGGGAGAATCTGCTAAAACCGCAAATCGTACTGAATTAAGAAAAATGATAGATTGTTGTAGAGTAAAGCAAGGCAAAATCGGAAAGCTAATAGTTTATAAAGTGGATAGACTTTCCCGAAACACAGGAGTTTACTATACATTAAAAGCAGTCTTTTTAAGGTACGGCGTTACTATACAATCCGCCACAGAAAACATAACAGATGATCCTGTTGGCAAATTAATGGAAGCGATTTTTTCTGGAATGGCTGAATTTGACAACAATGTTCGCGCAGAAAGAACTACTGGGGGCATGAAAACTCGTTTGGAAAACGGATATTGGGCATGGGGAGCTCCGCTTGGTTACATGAATATTAAGGATAAGGCGGGGGTTAAGAAAAGCATCATCCCTCATCCAGAGAAATCAGAGCTCATAAGAAAACTTTTTGAAGAATATGCAACTGGGAAATACAGTATTCGTGAATTAACGAAAAAAATTAAGAGCCTAAAAACTAAACATAATAAATACATCTATCCGCAGAGGGTTAGAGAGATTCTTAGAAACCATATTTATTATGGCCGGATAGAAATGCCGGAGTGGGGAGTTTCTACAAAAGGCAACCACGAGCCATTGATTTCAGAAGCATTGTTCCAAAAAGCACAGGATGTTTTGACTGGCAAATCTAAAAAAATGCCTAGAAATAGAGATCACCCCGACTTCCCCCTAAGGGGGGTCAGGTGTGAGTGCGGAGGAAGTATAAGCGGTGGCAGAACCAAAGGAAGGCATAAATATTATCAGTATTATGGTTGTTTTAAAAAAGAATGTTCTAAAAGGAAAGTGTTAGATAAAATTCAATTTGAAAAAGAATTTACAGAATTTTTGTCAGAGCTAACTCCTAATGAAGATGAATTTGATGCTTTAGAAAAAGCTATTGTATTTGCTTTCAATCAAGAGGCTGAAAATTTAATCAAAAATGACAAACAGATAGAAAAAAGGATTGTTGAATTAAAAATGTATCAAGAAAGATTGTTAAATTTGAAAGTGAAAGACTTGCTTACTGATGATGAGTTTTTTACAGAAAAAGAAAAAATAAAAAGCCAAATTACAAATCTAGAACTAGAGCAAACAAACCCAGAATTTCAAGATATCAATATAACAAACGCCGTTGAATTTGCTTTCAACATCCTTAAAACCCTGCCCACCTCATGGAAAGATTTGGGGGTCGCTGATTTGCGGGTTTTGAGAAACATATTGTTTCCGCAGAACGTGGTCTATACTTACCCAAAGTTTCAAACCGCAGAAATTCCCTTAGTTTACAAAAGGAATTCTGAAAATCGTGATGAAAAAACTCGTTTGGTGGCCCCAACGGGATTCGAACCCGTGTTCCCACATTGAAAGCGTGGTGTCCTAGACCAGGCTAGACGATAGGGCCTCATCTTGAGTTTACTTAAATTTGGATGGCTTGCAACATATTTACGGGCATGTTGGCATGTTTTCAGAACCAAACACGAAGGAGGTAAGATTATGTTGGAACAGCATATCCATCCGATGAATCCAAGTCAGGTAGTTTTTGGCGGACGTCTTCAGGCGGGCGAAACTATCTAGGCGGGTGATGTTTACGATTCAACTTCTGGTAAGTGGGAAAAGGCGCCATGCCTAGGTGTTGTCTTACAGGAAGATTGCAATATCTATTGGGTTAGGAAGGAATAAACACGATTGGTTTTCGAGCTGCCGCAAGGCGGCTTTTTCTTTTAACAACATTCCGATATTCTTGAGAATGTCGGAATGTTTATTTTAAAAAACTAGATACCAAAGCGAGGCGGCGATGAGGAGGATTTGAGTGAGCATGCCGAGCGGCCATTTTTTTGCAGGGACGGTCCAGTGAAAAAATCCGTGAAAGTCGTTGTATTTGCTCATGGACGGGATTTTTTCTCGCAATTTTATTGACCAAAGCGGCGAAGAATCAACAACATCGGGCAATATGCCGCCAAGCGCGCCGATTATAATTAAGCCCCATTGCTCCGGCGGCGAGGAGATAAAAATAATCGCAAATAAAATTAAAGACACGAGCCAATCAATAAAAAGCATCGCCCAGTCGCGCGCGCCGAAAGTGCCGATAGTGTTCTCTTCAAAATTAATGTCCCCGAGGTAAAGCGCGCGCCTTTCTCGGACGCGGAAAGATCCTTGATCAAAATGCGGCAAGGCGTCCATCAAATGGTGGCTCAAAAATCCGCCCAAAAAACCGGCGTATGGATTGCCTGTTGCGCTTCCCAAAGCCGCGCCTACTAGCGAATGTGTCGTAAAAAGCATATAGTTAATATATTAGCAAAAAAAAGTATGCAGGAAAAAAGATTCTACGTTGGTGATTTGGTTTTGGGAGCGAACGACGGCATTATCACTTCTTTCGCGGTTATTTCAGGGGCTGCCGGAGCGGGGCTTCCGGCTTTTGTAGTAATAGTTTTGGGGTTGGCAAATCTTGTCGCCGACGGAATTTCTATGGGCCTTTCCAATTATTTGTCTTTGCGCTCAACAAAAGAAGCGGAACTGAATGTTGGTATTAACGAAAGTCGGCTTGACAATCCTTCGCGGCATGGTCTTGCAACTGGTTTGGCTTTTGTTTCGGCGGGAGCGTTGCCATTAATTCCTTATTTTTTCGGCATCCCGCAAGATTTAAAATTTTTCGTCGCAATAGCGGCAACAGCCACGGCCCTTTTTACCGTGGGGGCATTGCGGAGTTTGGTTACCGGTCACCACTGGCTGCGATCGGGCTTGGAGATGTTGTTTGTGGGCGGCATTGCGGCTATTGCAGCTTATAGTGTGGGGGCTGCGGTAAAAGCGCTGTTCGGCCTCGCTATTTAGTGGTAAAATTTAATAGGTCGCAAATATTAACAGTTTTTAAAAGTTTTACCGGTTTTATGCGTAAATATATTATTGCTTTTTACGGTTCGGTTTTACCGTTTTTTGCCTTGGCGAATGGGGAACACGGAGAAGAAGGCTCGGCCTTCGCTGATCAGATGAACGAGCTTCTTCCGATGGTGCATTTCGGTGAAGCGCATTATGTGTCGGCGATAGTCAGCATCATCCTCTGGCTCGCGCTCATCTACACGGTCTATTCGCTGGTCAGAAAAATTTTTGTAGACTAAACGCATGTTTGATTTAAAAAATAAGGTCGCGCTTGTAACGGGCGCGCGAAGGGGGATGGGCAAATCCCACGCCTTGGCTTTGGCGTCGCAAGGCGCCGGCGTGATTGTTACGGATATTGATTTGGCAGAATGTGAAGCGGTTGTAAAAGAAATTAAACTTGGGAATAACCGCGAGGCGGCGTGTTTTAAAATGGACGTTTCCAAAAAAGACGATGTGGACAGGGTTTTTGACGAGATTATCAAAAAATTCGGGCGTTTAGATATTTTGGTAAACAACGCTGGCATATTTTCGCCAAAGCCGGCGCTTGAGCTCACCGAGGCGGATTGGGATAAAACTGTAGATATTAATCTGAAAGGAGAGTTTTTTTGCGCCCAGCGCGCGGCAAAAGAGATGGCAAAAAATAAATGGGGGCGCATTATCAACATTTCCTCAATTGCGTCAGGTGGGGTCGGCGTTGGTTTTGCCGGAGCCGCTCATTACGCCGCATCAAAAGGAGGCATTATCGGAATGACGGAGACTCTTGCTGTGGAGTGGGCGCCTTTGGGGATCAATGTGAACGCTATCGCGCCGGGGGCGATTGATACGCCAATGGTGGCCGCGGCTCAAATGTCTAAAGAAGCGTTAGACGCCACGCTCGCTGGCATTCCGTTAAAAAGAATCGGCAGACCCGAAGAGGTTTCTGCCGCGGTCGTATTTTTAGCGTCGGAAGAAGCCAGCTACATAACAGGCGCAACATTTTACGTTGACGGCGGCTGGCTTGCCGCGTAAAAGAACAAGGTCCTCTACGCGGCTAGCAGCTTAATTATTAAAAATTAATATTATGACGACATTTCAAAAATTTTCTTTGTTTTTGTTGAGAGTGGCAACTGGATGGTTCTTTTTTTACGCAGGAATCACTAAGGTTTTGAACCCGAACTGGTCTGCGGCAGGGTATATGAAAGGAGCAAAAACTTTTGTTTGGTTTTATCAGTGGCTTTTGCAGCCAAATATTTTGCCTGTAATAAATTTTGTAAATGAATGGGGGCTTACGCTTTTGGGCATTTCTTTGATTTTGGGGATTTTTGTGCGCTTATCTTCGGTTTTGGGCGCGATCTTGATGCTACTTTACTACTTTCCCGTTTTACAATTCCCGTATCCCAATCCGAATTCTTACGTGGTGGATGAACATATTGTTTATGCACTTGTGCTTGTCTTTTTTGCGAGCCTGCGCGTCGGAAGAATTTGGGGGCTGGAAAATTGGTGCTCCGGTTTGCCGATCTGTGCACGTTTTCCAAGATTGCGCAATTGGCTTGGTTAGGCGATATCGTGATTGACATCCTTTTTCTCAAAAGGTGCGGGGTTGATTTTTCCGGCCGAATTTGCTTAAATTGCGAGAGTTTGCCTTGAAAATAAGGAGGGGCGGATGAACGACAGGCTCAAGCATATTCTTTCTTCACGCCAGTTTACGCTGGGGTTTTTGGTAAATTTATATAAAGATGTGCGCCTGATTTTGGATTTGATGAAAACTCGTGAAGGCCGCGAACTTTTGACATGTGTTTTGTCGGGTCATGTTATCGGAGAATTTTTTTGGCAAGAATCGAGCCGGACTTATCACAGCTCTGCGGTTTCGGCGCAGAGATTAGGCGCTGATGTAAACAGTGAAAGGGGTGTTCAGAAAACTCGCTTGAAAAACGGAAAGCGGGTTACGCGCTGGGAACTGATTTTTTCTTCCGAGATGAAGGATGCGCACTTTGAGGATGAGGTGCGTGCATGGGCTTCTTTTTACGACGCTTTGATTCTGCGCACGGCCGAGGAGGGTTTGGTCGGTCGGGCTGCGGCTATTTGCGACGAGTTTGGATATAATACACATTGCATTAATGCTGGTGATGGAAAGGGCGAACACCCTACACAAACTTTGGTTGATGGATTTTCTATTTGTTCCGGCTTGGGGTTGGATATAGAACATGACTGGCAGAAGCTTAAAAACTATACAGTTGCGTTTATAAACGACCCTAAACATTCACGCGTTATTCATTCTTTGGCTACAATGCTGGCCAAATTAAACATGAGGCTCGTTTCTATTTCTCCTCCTGGGTTTGAGATGCCCAAAGAGATTTTAGCCGATTTGAGGGCACGTTATCCGGATGTGAATATTGTTGAATCCAACGAATTTTTACCTGCCGATGTTTACTATATAACACGACTTCAGGAAGAGTATTTTCGAAGCGAAAAAAAGTTTAAAAAATATCGAAGTTATTTTTCGGTAACAAAAAAGGTTGCCGATAAATACGGCGTTAAGGTTGTTATGCATCCGTTTCCGCGGTCAAAACATGGCAATGAGCTTCCGATTTGGTTGCCGAACAAGCCGGAGACATGGATTGATAGCTTAGACAAAGATCCGCGTGCAATGTATTTTTATCAAATGGCGGTTAGCGTACCGGTGCGAATGGCTCTTTTGAAATATCTTTTAAATCCGGGCCTTGATTTGAATAAGTTGCGGCAGGAAAAGCTGATCCACGGCATCAAAAATCAATGCGTGGTATGCAGCAGGATGGAATACTATGAGCTTGGCTGGACAGAATTTGCGCCAAAAGGAGGTTATTTACAAGGACTTCCTCACGTTATTTGCCCAAAATGCCAGCCCACAATGACCTAAACTCGGTTTAGGTCATTAGTAAGCCGGATGGTCTTCAGAGACTCCGGCTTTTTTGTTTGTGTAGCGTGCGAGGACGAAAAGGAGGCTGGAGAGACGATTGAGATATGCGAGCGCTAGCCACTTGGGGGCTAAGCCCCCAAGTGGGGGTTTGGCCTCTTCTTGCAATTCGGCGGTAAATCGCTCCGCTTTGCGGCAGACTGCACGGGCGTAGTCTAAATGCGCCGAAAGCGGTTCGCCGCCAGCAATGGTAAATTTGGTGATTGGGCCGACAAATTCGCCTAATTCGTCTATTGTTTTTTCCAAACTTTTTAGTTTGGCCTCGTCCAGCCTTTTTTCCGCGCCCGCTAATTCGGCTTGGATTATAAACAAATTTTCCTGCGCTCCCAAAAGCGCCTTTTTGACGTTTTCATCCGCAGCTAAAGATTTGCATACACCCAAATAGGAATTCAGCTCATCAACGGCGCCCAACGCCTCAATTTTCGGATTTGTTTTTGAAACTTTCTGCGGGCATCCAAATAAACTTGTTTCCCCAGTGTCACCTTGCCCTGTATAAAATTTTGGCATATCATAATTATATGATTAAAAAATATTTAGTTCTATTTTTAGTTTTCGGTTTCCTTGTGACTGGCGTTTTATACGCCAAAGCGATAACACCAGGCGATTTAGGCGTGCCCGATCCCGGCGTTTTGCCCACCAGCCCGTTTTATTTTTTTAAAGAATGGGGGCGGGGATTTAGAAGGTTGTTTATTTTCAATCCTGTAGCCCGAGTTGAACTGGAGCTCGGGATTGTAAATGAAAAAGCGGCCGAAGCGGCTAAAGTGGAAGAGGTTTTTCCGGAAAATGACGATGCCGTAAAAAAAGCACTGGAAAATTATAAGTTGGCCCACGAAAGATTGATGTCCAGGCTTCAGGCTCTTAAGGAAACATCAAAAAATCCAAATGTGGATAAATTGCTTCGCAACTTGGTCGAAAAAATTACCAAGCACGAACAATTATTTTCAGAGTTGGAAGAAAAGTTCAAGGAAAAAGCCGAATTGAAAAATTTGGCTGGCGATGCAAAAGATGATTTGGAAAGGCTGTCGGAAGAGGCGGACAAGAAAAAAGTTAAACAGCAAGAAGAAGAAAAAGAGTCCAAAAATGAAGGTAAAACAAATGAAGAAGGTAATTTAACGAGTGCGACAGTGAATGTTACGGAAAATGGTTTTGCTCCGCGCGAGGTTAAAATTAAAAGAGGCGGCAAGGTTACTTGGATAAACAAAGGCACCGACGCTGTCTGGCCCGCTTCGGCTCCGCACCCGGTTCATACTGGCTACCCCGGTTTTGATGCTTTGCGCGGTTTGGCTAACGGAGAATCATATTCTTTTGCTTTTGATAAAGTTGGCTCTTGGAAATATCATAATCACCTAAATCCTAGCATGACCGGAGTTGTGAATGTGGTTGAATAATGAATAAAGTTTTTTTCGCATTTTTAATTCTGGCGCTTATATCCGTTTTTTGGTTTTTCGGCGCGCGAAATAATCTTACGGATATACCAAATGTATCCGCTCCACAGGTTTTTGAGGAAATCAAAAAAGAAATTGTAACCCCGCCGCCATTGCGGGTAGAAAAAAAGGCGATTCCCGAAGCAAAGCTTACTCCGGACGGGATTCTTTTGTGGACCAACGCTGAAAGAACAAAAGCCGGATTGCCAGCTCTTTCTCCTAATTCAAAATTGGCGGAGTCGGCTTTGGCTAAAGTGAAAGATATGTTTAAAAATCAATACTTTGCACATGAGTCGCCCGGCGGCAAGGGGGTCGGCGATTTGGTTTCGGAAGCAAATTACGAATTTATTTCCGTTGGGGAAAATCTGGCCTTGGGCGGGTTTGAAAATGATAAAGCCCTGGTTGATGCGTGGATGGCTTCCCCGGGACACCGCACGAATATTTTAGGGAAGAGCTGGATGGAAATCGGCGTGGCGGTTGGGCGCGGAACATTTGAGAGCCGCGATGTGTGGCTTGCTGTACAGCATTTCGCTAAACCTCTGTCTGCTTGCCCGCAGCCGGACCAGAATTTAAAAATCGGCATAGAATCTTCGGAGAAAAAAATTGACGAGTTGGTTGCTACGGCAAACCAGCTGCGCGCCGAGCTGGAGAGTTCGGAGCCGAAAAACAGAAAAGAGCTTGCTGAATACAATCAACGAGTTAGCGAATATAACGATCTTGCCAACCAAATCAACACTTTGGTTAACGCGACAAAGTTGCTGATTAACACTTACAACTCCCAAATCCGTGCGCTCAATCAGTGCGTTTCCGGATAAAATAAAACCCCGTTAGGCGGGGTTTTTAGATTTTTGCTCAAGAATATCTAAAATGTTCGTGGCTATTGTTTCTACCATTTCTGTTTCTGTAAGACGAGTGGTATTTATAAGCTGAAGTTGCTGATTCTTCGGCGAAAGAATCTTGTATGCCGATTTATAGCGCACCACAAGAGTGCGCACCGTTTTAGGGTTTGTGGTTTCGCCCAATTTTTGCGAAAGCGCAATGCGCAGTTCTCGTTCCATTGCCACTTTAGGGTCACAGATCATGAAGTAAGCGGCGTCAATTTTGTCTACCCAAAATTTTGAGAGGAAAAATAATTGTATAGTTTCTTTTTCCTGCCGAGACAGCTTTCCTTTTTCTGCCCAGTAAATCATCCAGCAATAAACATCAAAAATGCAGCGGTCAAAAATAACAAGATCATAGGTGTGTCCGGCGCTGATATCTACCAAGAGTTCAAGCGCATAAAGACCGGTGCGGATGTTGTAAAGAGGCGTTGTGCGTTCAATGTGCCTGATTACTTCAGCTCCTTCTTGTGGGCGCAGAACCCTGAAACCTTGGCGCCGGAAAAATTTATCGAGCTCCGTTATCGTCGTGGTTTTTCCTGCTGATGGAGAGCCGGTAAATTCCAGAAAAAACGGCCGAGGCAGGAATTTTTCATCATATCTCGCCGGACTTTTTAAGTATTTTAGAATTTTTTGCGCTTTTGCCTCAAAAACGTTTTCTTTTGTCTGCATTTTTATATTTCCGCCATCTTTATCAAAGTCTAGAATCAGGCTAGCATAAACTTATATGCCGCGTCATGTGGATAAAAAAATAATAGGATTTGACATGGATGGCGTTTTGGTTGATAACTGCCCTCTTAAGGTTGCGATTGCAGGTAAAATGGGCTACAACATAAAGCTGGCCGACGCGCCGTCGGAAATAATAAAAAACATTTTAAAACCGGAGGACTTAAAAGTTTTGCAGTCGGCCTTGTATCACGACATTAAAATATCTTTGGGGGCGAAATTGATGCCTAATGTTTCGGATTTGCTCCGGAAAATAAAATCAAAAAACACACCATATTATTTGATTTCGAGGCGTTCCGATCCTCCGATTGCAATTAAGCTATTGTGCGCGCGCGGGCTTTGGCCGAAATATTTTAATGAAGCAAACGCGTTTTTTGTCGTGGAGCCGGAGGAGAAAAACACCAAAGCAAAAGAGCTTGGCGTGACGCATTATGTTGACGACGAGACAAAAATTTTGAACGTCCTTGCGGACGTTCCTAATAGATTTTTATTTGACCACTTAAACGTTTTTCCGGAAGCCGGCCATTATACTAAAGTCTCTTCGCACAAAGAACTGGCTAAGTTTTTTCTTTAAAAAGTTCTTTTTGGCCGAAATTATCAAGAAGCCTCTTGGTTTTTTTTCTTGCGGCTTTGCGCTCCGCCCTTTCTTCTTTGGGATTTATTATTTTAATATCTTTACCCTCATTTTCTTTGCTCTCATTTTCTTTCAAGAGCCAATCAAGCGCCCTTTCCTCGTCGTGTTCTTTTGGTTCTTGCTCCATTGTGGTATTATAATATAGATAATTTTATATGGCAAGATTTCCGATTTATAAAATCAAGAATTACTTAATTGATAAAAAGTTTCACCCACGTTCTATAAAATATTTAGGCGGCGGAAATCATTTTAATTATAAATTTAAAAGCGGCCGGAGAGAGCTGGTTTTGAGGATAAGTAACCCCAAAGCCGTTGGCGCTGGGGAAATGTTTAATGTTGAATCGGAATTCAAACTTCTTAAGTTGGTGGAAAAATATCATGTGTCTCCGAAGCCGCTAATTTTAGATAAAAAAGGATTTAGTGCGCCGGTTTTGCTTGAAAGTTATATTTGGGGAACACCTTACGCAAAGCTTCGGACGTTGGATGGCGGCGCACTGAAAGCCGCCCTTGAGCTTATAGCAAAAACCAGCCGCATAAAAATAAGTCCGGGTTTTTTTAAATTTAGATACCAAGACTACTCCGTGAACATTAAAAATTGGAACCAGCGCATTAAGGAAATAGAGAAAATTGGCAAAAGATACGAAGTAACCAAAAAGCTTGCGGGCGCCCTAAAGATTTTGTCACGGAAAGGGGCGGAAATTTTAAATACGAACAAGCAAGCGCTGTTTAAAGCATGGCCGGAGTTTATTTATAACGATATCCATGGGGAGAATATGTTTTGGTTGAAAAAAAAGAAGGCGGCTGTTTTTGTAGATTGGCAGAAAGTTGGTTATGGAGATCCGTCTTTTATGCTGGCGGTTTTTGTGTTGGCTTTTGAGTCCAAAGCAAGCGGCCCAAAGCGTGAATTTTATGCAAAAATTCTAAAAGAGTATAAAAAAATAAGAACTGTTAAAAACTTAGACGTTTTATTTAATTTGAGAATTTTGGAAAGAGAAATCGCCAACGCGATTTGGATTCCGTGGCATTCACTTAAGACTACCGGAATGTTGCCTTTTAAAAACATTAGGGATTATTCACGAATTTCCAGAGCAGAAAACGCAATCAAGGATTTTGCGCTGCGAAAATGAAAAATAAAAGTTTTAAAGACCAAAAATCCTCTGCCACCGCGTTATCCGCTCCGATGGTAAAATCGGGGGATATAACCGCGGCGCGAAATTAAAACGCAAACTTTTACAAAAAGAGGGGACTATTTAGGACACAAATAAGGCTAAATTTGACAATTAACTTAAAAGGGAGTACAATGGTTGCAGATTCCAAACAAGGCGAACCTGGAGCCTTTGATCCGGGCAAGGCGTGTTTAACAAAAAGAAAGGAAGCTGACCGTGGCCAAATTAGACGTGGTCGGTTGCTTGCCGAGTAAGTTGCTTGGCGTGCAGAGAGATTTAAATGAAAAGTGGAGTGGCCCAGACGGAGTTCTTTGGCTGGAACGCACAATTCTTATGCTCAAGGGGGAAAATCCGCTTGAAGCAGTGGCGCGAGGGCCAGCTTGGGCAGATGAAATCCGTGCGCAAGCTCGCCGAAAGCTCAAGAAGTTTTTCGGGCGGCTTCAAGTTGATCCCGTCCCAGGCGTTTGGACTCCGGAGTTTCTAGAAAACGCCGCTAAGTACAATATGCATCCTGTTTTTTTTCCCGAGCTTGTTCTGGCAGAAGATTTGGAGCTCAAAGATTACACAATGCCGGAGATCTGGCTTTACAAGCAAATCCGAGAGGGAAAGGTTAACGTTGACGCCGTAACTTTAAAGCGTCGTTGGTGTCTTGCAGATTTTTCCATAGGAGTTGACTACACTGACGGAAGCCAGGTGTTCCCGAACGACCCTTGGGCGCCAATTATTGAACGATTGCGCTGCGATCTGAAAGTTGTCGGTAAGTACGACAACACGCCACGGGGTTCGCGTTTTACGATAACACCTAAAGAGTGGGATGATGTGGTCCTTGCTTACATGGCTTCGGCACTGCGAGTAACACGGGCTCAAACTTGTCTGGAGCGCGCCGGTGAATTCAACTTCATTGGCAATGTCTACGATTCCAACCGCGGGAGATTCAATATGTGGGAGTGGTTTGAAGATGTTTTTGAGGACTCCCGCCGTCTTTGCTGCGGCGATCGCAGGTACGGCGGCTTGGCCGGTGTCTGCTACTACTCGTCTGACTACCGCGACGACAGCATTGCTGGTCGTCCTCTGGTGAGTTTCTAGTGAGTTTCTAGAGCTTGGTCAAATTGTTCCTGGAACTCGGAAGGGCTTCGAAATTTCTCGAAGCCCTTTTATTTTTGACTAAATTTTAATATAATCCGTTTGTGGGAAAAATTCTAACTAAAAAATTTTTTGAGAGGCCGGCGTTGAGGGTGGCGAGGGATTTAGTTGGGAAGTTTTTAGTGCTTAGACGTCGGACGTCTAAGTTGGCGTTTATGATCACCGAAACCGAGGCTTACATCGGGCCGCAGGACAAAGCCTCGCATGCGCACAGTGGCAAGACGGCGCGGAACGCGCCTATGTTCGGCGAAGCCGGAAGGTGGTATGTTTATTTTACTTATGGCATGCATTGGATGCTGAATATTGTGACCGGGCCGAAAGATTATCCGGCGGCGGTTTTGATTAGGGGAGTTTCCGGAACTCCTTTTTCGGCGCAGCATTTTGTCGGATACGCATATCTCGCTGCTGCGGGATTGCTATGCTCGCCCCGTCGGGCTGCGCAATGTCCGCCAAAATACTCGCCTCAAAAAGAGTTGGACGGTCCGGCTAAACTCACGAAATTTCTCAAAATAGACAAGCATTTCAATGATAAACTAGCTAGCCGCGCGACTGGTTTGTGGATTGCCGCCCCATCGGGGCGAGCCTCGCTAAGGGCGGGAGGATTTAGAATAAAACGCGCCACGCGGGTGGGTGTGGATTATGCCGGCGATTGGGCTAAGAAGAAATATCGGTTTTTATTGGTTCAAAAGTGAGTTTATGAGTGCGCGGGTTTTGGTCCCAACATGTCCGATGGCTTCTAGGGCATTGGCTTTTTGGAATTTAATGACTGCGCTTTCCGTGAGCCGCCCGTAAAATCCAGTCGTTTCTTCAATTTGCGGAAACAGTTTTTGTTTTTTAAGAAAATTTTGCAAAATTTTAACCTCTTCTCCTTCCGAGCCGCGTTTTAGAAGTTTGGTTAATGTTATAGCTTTTGGCGTAGCAGGAGTGGCCACTCCTTCGCTCGGAGCTACGGAGGGCAAGGGCTCTCCAGTTTTAATATTTAAATCCTTAATCAGCGTCGGCGCAATTTCCGAATAATCTTGAAACTCCTTATTAAAAATTAGTTTGCCGGTAATTTCCAGCAAGTGCCCTTTCTCAAGCGCGCTCGGCTCAATCGGTGCTCCATAAGCCGATTGAAATTTGGTAGAGTAGTCTGTGGGCATTGTCCACCTTCTGTCCCAACTGCGGATAGTATAGAAGTTAAGCGCGTTTTTCAGGAAAAGTTCCGCTCCGACAAGGTGGATATCACCGTTGCCGTAGATGTGAATTTCCTGGCCTTGGCTTTGGGCTGAAGTTCGGAACGCGAAAACCATTACCCCAAACGCAATTGCCAAAATAACCGCACTATTAATCTTGTTCATATAGAAAGAGTATAAAGTTTCAGGTGATCTAATACAAGACGCGACATAAGGAATTTTTTTTTGACGGTTTTTCGGGCTACTTTGCCAAGTCGTCCGCGCAATTTTCTGTCTTTTATCAGTTTTATTAATTTTTCGGCCGCCTCTTCCGGCGAAGAAACCAAAACCCCGTTTTTGTTATTTTTTATCTGCAGCATTATCCCTTCGGTTTTCCCGCCAACCACCGCTTTTCCTTTCCACATCGCCTCCGTTACCGTAAGCCCGAATCCCTCGCGTATGGATTTTTGGATGACTAAGTCGTTTGCCGTCTGCAACGCGTTTATGAAAATCGCGTTCGGAACACCCAAAAGATCGGATTTTTTTGAGAAAAGAAATATGTCTGGATCGCCCTCAGCGTGTTTTTTTACTTTTTTGAAAAGCCCTTTTGCTTCCGGGTCGTCTGCCGCCTCCATAACTCCGACTAACACAAGCTGCAGATCCGGTATTGATTTTTTGGCGATATAGTAGGCGTTGATAACCCCCATTGGGTTTTTCCACGGATCAAATCTTGAGATCTGTGAAACGACCGGCTTATCTATGTTTATGTTGTAGAGAGCCAGGATGCTTTCCGCTTCCGTGAGCGGCATTTTTTTATTTTTTTGCGAAAAAGGGTCTATGGCCGGCATCACAAATTTGGCTTTTTTAGCCGCAAGCCAGAGAGGTTTGTAAATTTTGTTGGTAAAAATTACTGTGTTGAATTTTTGAATCAGCGGCCGCAAAAATTCCATCGCAGTAGGATTTGGCGCAGAAAGCTCTATGTGGATGCGGAGTATGGATGACGGTTTTTTCGCGGTCAGCGCCTCAATCAAGGGCAGAGGTTGCGGATCATGTATTATGACAAGATTTGGCTTGAAAGAATCTATCAGTTTCCTGAAATCCGGCAGCATTTTTTTTACTGTGCCAAGATAAGCCGATTTTTCTTTTGCGCTAAGCGAATCACTCAACTTTCCTTGCAGGAGATTATGCATTTTTTTTGTTATTTTAAAAAAATATGCCGGAGGATTGATTGTGAACCAGCGCGACTTTATGCCGAGGCTTTGTTCAAGCGGCACTTGGCTTTTCAAAAGCTCGGCGACGCCGCCTCCTGCCGCGGTGGAATTTATATGAAGCACTTTTTTGCCGCGCAGTTTTTTAGCCGCTGTCCGCGCGAGCTTATAAGCTTTTGGCGTTAAGGTTTTATAGCGGCCAAAGTTTTGAGGACTGACGGCGATTTTGACGAAGCTAGCCATTAAACTGATTTTAGCGTATTATTAAATAATAATGAAGATTTTTAAGGCGAAACCAAATCTAAAAATTCTTTTTGTGGCTTCGGAGGCCGCGCCGTTTTCCAAGGCCGGCGGCTTGGGGGAAGTGATGTTTGCTTTGCCGAAAGCTTTGGCGGCGCTTGGATACGATGCGCGAGTCATGATACCTCGGTACGCGGGAATCAATCAGGATAAATTTTTTTTAAAAATGCTGAGTGAGGGCCTCATGGTCCCGACCGACGCGCAAGAAAACAGGCAGCCGCGGCATTTGCAATGCAATATTAAACAATACGAAAACGTTTATTTTTTAGAAAACCGCGAATATTACGAGCAGCGCGCGAATATTTACGGATATGCGGACGACACTGTCCGTTGGGCGCTGCTGTCCAGAGGCGTGCTTGAATTTTTGAATCAAAACCGCGAATGGATGCCGGATATTATTGTTTCGTCGGATTGGCAGGCTGCTTTTTTGCCGAACTATCTTAAAACCACTTACAAGGACTACGCGCGCCTTAGCGGCATAGCAACTGTTTTTTCAATACACAATCTTTATTATCAGGGAATGTTTGACCATAAATTCGTATCCGAGATGGATTACGACGCAGGGCAGGCGCAGATCCCTTCATTTTTTGACACCAGATTGCTTAAACTAAACATGATGCGGCGCGGCATTATGTACGCTGATGTTATAAATACAGTTTCGCCCACATACGCCAAAGAAATTATGACTCTAGACTATGGAGAGTCGCTTGATGGCCTTCTGCGAGAAAGGAGATCGGTTGTCTACGGCATTTTAAACGGCATAGATTACGATACGGTGAATCCGAAGACGGATCCGCACCTGCCCGCAAATTACGACGTCTCAAGCGCGAAGTTAAGAATCCAAAACAAACTTGAGCTCCAAAAATGTTTTGGTTTGCAGGAGGATTCTAAGAAGTTTGTTGTTGGGATAGTTTCGCGCCTGGACGAACAAAAGGGATTTGACCTGCTTTTTGATTCTTTGGAGGCCCTGCTTCACGAATTAGACATGCAGCTTGTGGTGGTGGGATCCGGAGATGCGAAGTATATGAGTTTTTTCGGCGAAATTGCGAAAAAGTTTCCGGAGCGCGTTGCAGCGCATTTAAGTTTTGACACGGTTTTGCCGCATTTGGTTTTCGGGGGGGCGGATGCGGTTTTAATTCCTTCAAAATTTGAGCCGTCCGGACTAACTCAAATGGAGGCAATGAGATATGGGGCTATTCCAATCGCAAGGCGCACCGGCGGACTGGCTGATACGGTGGAAGATTACGGCCCCGGAGATGAGGCCGGCACAGGATTTGTTTTTGAAAGATTTTCAAGCCAAGCTCTTTCCATTGCTTTGGTGCGCGCTTACGAAACTTACCGCCACCCTTCTCTTTGGAATAATTTTCAGAGGCGGGCAATGTCTAAAGATTTTTCATGGGAACATTCGGCGAAAGAGTATATAAAACTTTTTGAAAAAGCAATAGACATAAAAAAGGGAAATGTATTGGGCTAACTTTTTGCATTTTTACCAGCCGCCAACCCAGAAGCCGTTTTGGATACACAGGGTTGCGGCCGAAGCTTACAGGCCAATTCTTTCGGGGCTTAAAAAACAAGGCCGCACAAAAATAACTCTCAATATAAACGGCATTTTGCTTGAGCATTTGGATAATTGCGGCGAGGATGATGTAATATCTTTAATTCGCGATCTTCTCAAAAGCGGGCAGATTGAGCTTACTGGCAGCGCGAAGTATCATCCGCTTCTGCCTTTTTTGCCGGAAGACGAGATTGCGAGGCAGATTAAATTAAACGAAGAGACCCTCTTAAAATATTTCGGCGGGTTTTGGACCCCTACTGCTTCCGGCTTTTTCCCGCCGGAGATGGGATTTTCGGCCGGAGTGGCAAAGATAGCCAAAGAAATGGGCTACAAATGGATAATAGCCGATGAGCTTTCTGCGCCTTCGGAGCTTAGGCCGGTAGATTATTCAAGAATTTACTCAATAAAAGGCCTCGGCGATTTTTTGATTTATTTTCGCGAGCGCAGAATGAGCTGGGTTATGCTTTCCGGGCAGGTCGGCACCGGCAAGCTTTTGGTGCGCAGCCTCGGAGATCGCCTGGCGAAACATGAGTATCTTCTTACGGCAATGGACGGCGAAACCTTCGGGCATCATAGGCCCGGACTTGAGCGTTTGCTTTTTGAGATATACGAGGATAAAGGAATTGCGCCGGTTCTCATTTCGGAATTGCCAAAACATTTTACAGAAATCTTTGCAATAAATCCGGAGCCTTCCACATGGGCTTTGATGGAAAAGGATTTGGAAATGAAAAAACCTTTTTCAAGGTGGAAAGACGAGAACAATGCTGTCCACAAATTGCAGTGGGAGCTTACGGATCTTGCGCTCTCCGCTATTAAAAAAGCAGATTCCGAAAATCCTGCGTTTGCCGAGGCAAGAATGGCGCTGGACCGCGCGCTTCATTCCGACCAATATTGGTGGGCCTCCGCCCGGCCTTGGTGGTCTATTGAAATGATAGAAAGAGGCGCAAAGGAGCTTGCCGATTCCGTAGAAAAAATGCCGGGCATTGCAGAAAAAACCAAAGAAAGCGCGCGCGATCTTTATAAAAACATTCTTTTCACGGCGTTTGACTGGCAAAGGGGCGGAGTGGTAGACGAACTTTCGCGCAAAGAAGACGAGGAAATCCGCCAAAGGACGGATACCGGAATGCCAAAACTTCCAAAAGAAGAAATTGAAAAGATGATTGAGAATCTCAAAAAAGAAATGGAAATCGTGGTAAAAAATCAGGAATTTGAACGCGCCGCGCAAATCCGCGACCGCATCTCGGAACTCAAAAAATATGAAGCGTAAAATCAAAGCGCTGTTTGTGGCATCTGAAATGGCGTCGTTGGCGAAGGTCGGCGGGTTGGGGGATGTGATGGGAAGTTTGCCGAAAGCGCTTAAAAAAAACGGCGTTGACGCAGAGGTTGTAATTCCGCGATACGAACACATCTCTAAGAAAAATTTTAAGTTGGTTTGCAGATTAGGCCGAAAAACCGTCGTTTATGCGGCGCGCAAAAAAGGTGTGAAAGTATTTTTAATAGACAATAAAAAATATTTAAGCCGCGGACCGGTTTATTTTGAGCGGACAGCTTTCGCCGGCGGGAAAAAAGAAATTGACCGCTTTTTATTTTTTTCAAAAGCCGTTTTTGAGCTTATCCGTTGCAGTTTTTTTAAACCGGATATTGTGCACGCAAATGATTGGCACACGGGCTTTTTAGTGAAATTACTAAAAAGTTCTCCGAAAGTTGTTTTTACGATCCACAATTTAGCTAATCAAGGAGCGTGGAGGGGCAAAAATTGGATGGCCGAAGGAATAAAAAGCGCTGATTTTGTAACCACTGTGAGCCCGACGTACGCCAAAGAGATTTTGACCAAGGAATACGGAGAGGGTTTGGAGAGGTTTTTAAAAAAACGGGCCGGAGAAAAGAAACTAAAAGGAATTTTAAACGGAATAGATTACAGTTTTTGGCCTTCCAAAAAACGCGACAAAATAAAGTTTCAGGAAAAACTTGGTTTGTTTAAAAACAAAAACGCGCCGATTTTCGGGCTTGTTGCCCGCCTGACTTCGCAGAAAGGAATCAATTTAATCGTCCCGCTTGTAAGAAAACTTATTAAAAAATACGGCGCCGAGTTTGTGTTTTTGGGGCAAGGAGAAGAAGAAAACGAAAAAACCCTGCTAAAATTAGCCGAGGCCTATCCGAAAAATGTTTTTACGAAAATCGGCTTTGATGAAAAACTTGCGCGCGAGATTTACGCGAATTGCGATTTTTTTCTGATGCCGTCTTTGTTTGAGCCGTCCGGCTTGGGGCAGATGATCTCAATGCGTTATGGGACAATTCCCGTTGCGCGCGCAACGGGAGGCCTTAAAGACAGCATCACGGATGGCAAGACCGGGTTTTTGTTTAAAGAAAAATCGCCACAAGCCTTGCTTGGAGCGATGAAGCGCGCTCTAGGCGTTTTTTACCAAAAACGCAAATTGGAATCAATGCGCCAAAATTGCAAAAAGCAAGATTTCGGCTGGAATATATCCGCAAAAGCATACAAAAAAATTTATCAAAAACTTTTAGGCCGATTGCGGCTGTAGGAGGTAAAGCACAACTCTTCGCATCGTTGCTCCGGTCAACGCGCCGACCACGACGGAAACCAACAGAAGAACGGGATTTGCGGGGCCGAACAAAGAAATTCCAGTTCCGAAAGCGCATCCATATATGCCGCACGCTACGGCATCGCGCGAGTGCACCAAGAGCAGAAAAGTTCTTGTAAATCGCAAAGAGACTGCGAATAGAAACGGTAATTTGATTACAGCTTTCCAAGTCCACAGAATTGTAAAATATGCGGCATAAAACGGGATGGCAATCACATTGCAATGCTTTCCCAGCAATCTGGCGGTTTTATGCAATTCATTGTCGTAGGTGAAGTAGATTAATGCGGCGGGCATCAACGAACAAATCATTGAAAGCGCCAATAACGTTGGCAAGTGTGTTTTTATAACGGAGCCATTTCCCAATATGGCCCAAGTCATAAGCGGGGCGATCGTGTATGCCACAAGTCCATTTACTCCGATAGTTGCCCAAATTATCGCTTCTACTCTGATTTTCCAGTTTTCTGGCGGTTTACACCCAACTATGTTTCTCCATGCAGTTTTGGCTGCCCATGCGATTTTTTGTGGTTCTTCAATAATGCGCGTCAGGTAGCCCCCAAAAAATCCGATCAATGCTCCTAACCAGATCGGATACCCCAAGGACCCGAAAAACAGAGCAACCAGGCACATTCCAACCGCGATAGCAAATGTGTCTTTCTTGAAACTGTTATCCACTTTACTACCTCCTTAATTTTTTGTCTAACGAAAGCCTAGCATGTATAATATAAATATGCAAGATCAGGAGCCAAGAAAGCTTTTGGTTGGACTTATTTTAGCCCTATTCTTTATTTTCATCACGGGGCTGGTGTGGTTTTTCGGGTTTAGCCAGTCTTCGCCCATCGGCGCGGGATGGTTTTTATTCAGTTTTGCGGCGGGGCTTTCAATGATTGTTTTGCCATGCACATTACCCCTTGCTTTTGTGATTGTGCCGCTTTCTATGGGCAAGGGTGTGAAAAAGGGGCTTTTTATCGCGCTGGCTTTCGGCCTTGGCGTGTCAATTACTTTAAGCCTTTACGGCTTAATCACCGCGGCGCTTGGTGAATTTGCAATCGGCACTCTGGATGCTCCGCTGGAGACGGTGAAAAACTGGCTTTACTTCATCGCCGGAATTTTTACTTATCTTTTTGCTTTGGGAGAGCTTGGGCTTATCAATTTCCGCATGCCGACTTATTCGGGCGCGCATCCGGGTTTCATACAGCGCCAAGGCGATATTTTAAAGGCTTTGCTTTTGGGGTTATTTTTGGGCAACATTGGCGTCGGATGCCCGCATCCGGCAACTCCTCTGATTCTTACGCGGATTGCGATTTCGGGAGATGTTTTTTACGGCTGGCTTTTGTTCTTTGTGCACGCGCTCGGAAGAATAACTCCGCTTCTGATTTTGGCGATTTTGGGAATTTTGGGAGTCAACGCTCTTTCTTGGGTGATTTCCCGCCGCGAAAGAATTGAAAAAGCAACCGGTTGGGCAATGGTTTTTGTTGCAGGATTTATTTTGGTTTTGGGACTTTTCTCGCACGGCTGGTGGACATATTCCGGAAGCCACTCGCTTCTGGAATCCGTAACGCAGGAGGAAAGATTTTTAGGCGTTATTTCATCGCGCTTGGATACCGCACCGCCCCATCAGCACGGTCTTGAAGAGTTTGATGGGAAAACCGGACTTTTCGGTCTGCCGCTTTACGCCGGAAACTGGGTTTTATTTTTGCTCTGGGTCACCCCACTCTTTTGGTATTGGTTTAAATTCGGCGGCGCGCAGCCGCGCGAGAGGCGCGCGCTTCAGCTTTGGTTTTTTGTCGCGCTTTCGCTGCTTTTGGGCATTACTTTTCTTTACACAATTCCGCATTGGTTTTTGAAGCATAAAGCATTAGAAGCCGTTGAGCGGCCTTCGGTTTTGGCGGACATTAAAAATTTGGATGCGCCAAAGCAGAAAGTTCCGATTAATTTTGAAATTCGTATTCAGCCGTCATCCGGCGCGAAACCGGACGAGGCCGCATACGAATATTCGCATGAAAGGCTGATGCATGTCGTGGCGATTCACGAAAATTTAGATGCCTTTTTGCATTTTCATCCCGAAGATCAAATGGTGATTACCAGAGATATGCTTTCTGGCGGCGTTTTCCCTTTTGCGATTACTTTTCCCAAAGCCGGGCGCTACATTTTGGCAGTTGATTTTAAATATAAAGGAGAAGAAATTTCTTTCCATAAGACTTTTGACGTTGGGGAAAGAAAGGCGGGAGCGCTAAAAAAAGATTTTGCAAGGAAAGGAAAATTTGACGGACTGAACGTTGAGCTGAAAATTGAACGTGAAAATATAAGGTCCGGTGAAGAAGTCGGTTTTGCGTATAAATTATTTAGAAACGGCTCGCCGGTTAATGATCTTGAGCTGTATCTCGGCGCGCCAGCGCATTTTGCGATAGTGTCCGCAGACCTTTCAATTTTTAACCACACGCACGGCGCTTTGTCCGCAGAAGAAGGGGAGCATCAGGGGTGGATAATTGTACCGCAAGCCATTGCTCACGAAGGCGAGGAAGAGGATTCCAGAGCGGCCAGCGCGTCGGCTCTTCCGGAAAAATTCGGCCCCGACGTTTTTCTCAATTATGCTTTTCCATACCCGGGCATCTATGCAATATTCGGCGAGTTTAAACGCGGAGGCCAGGTGATCCTCACAAAATTTATGGTAGAAGTCGGAGTTGGCGGAGGGTCAAACTCGCAGATGCCCGGCGTGCATTGATCTACTCCGGTTTTATTTTGTACCCCAACTCCTCAACATTTTTGGCTATGCCGGCGTCGTTGATTTTTTTATCGTCGTACTCTATCTCGGCTTTTTTGCTGTTGTAATCAACCGAAACAGATTTAACCCCCTCGGTATTGGACAAGTACATTTGAATACCCGTTGCGCACGCGCCGCAATGCATCCCCTCCACGTTATATTTTTTCTTAATTGTGGCCACAGAGTTATTGTATCAATTATTTCTTATTTCATCATCAACTCGTTAATCTTCGCTCTGGTGGTTTTTCCGACAAAGCCCGTTCCTTTGGTCAAACCCCAAGGAGCCAAAATTTCTTTGGCGTGTTGCTCCTGGCATCTAATCACTGCGGCTTTGGTCAGAGGCCCGAAAAAGTCCGTTTCGTTTCTCGGCGAGCCTGGGCCTGTTTTAGCAAGCGGGACATCAAGGTGCTGATTCAGGAATATCTGGAGCTGTTTGACATCGTTTCCCTTCATGCCGAGTTTGAGGTCAGCGGTAAAGATGAACGGAGCCAAGACTGGAGGCGCGGATGGAGTTTGCGCTATTTGACCCGGCCCGCCTTGACTCGGCGAGGCAGGCTCGGCCGAGGTTTGTGGGGGAATAGTCGGAGCGGCCATTCCCAGAGTTCCGCCGCGAGAGCCAATAATTCCCACAATCACGCCTTCTCCGCAAATATTGGTAGATTGAGATGAAGCCACAGCCGAAGCTACGCTTTCGCCGTAGGAGTTGTAGGCCTTGATGTATCTGCCTGAATAGCTGGTGCCGCATGACAATCCCGTTTCATCAAGATATGAAAGGCCGTCTGGAGTAGCCGAATTAACAGTATTGTCATTACTATCATAAATCTTGAATCCCGTTTCATCATTTGAATTGTCAGTGAAAGCCCAGCGGATGGAGGAAGGAGATAGAGCAGAGGGGGTGCCAATGGTCGGAGCTTGAGGAACCGGATACACATATGCTCCGATTTCCCAGCCCGAACCG